>ENA-OZSK01000297-OZSK01000297.1-human-gut-metagenome-genome-assembly--contig:-NODE-297-length-12141-cov-4.284792_pt1 | contig 12141 bp, 9 predicted proteins | sample MGYA00244117_ERZ653956 | MGnify/ENA primary metagenome ERZ653956 (study PRJEB26926, sample SAMN06164473) | human gut metagenome | biome: ENVO:00009003; feature: ENVO:2100002; material: ENVO:00002003... | reverse complement strand
CCGTCACAGCCCCCACGTGCCCTTTGCGTTGGCAATAACCCATGCTATGCGGTTGAGCGCCAAGAACTGGTAGCGCAAGCTCTCGGGTGGCGCCTGGGGCGAGCGCCGATACACGGCGGCGCTGATATCCTTATCTGCGAAGGTGGGCTTGTTGGGCTCCAGCAGCAAGAGGCGACCGGCGGCGCATGCGTCGAAATACACACCTCCGGGCTTGTAGAACCGCTCGTGGGGCGAGTGCTCCGCGGGAAACCCGTCTTTCAGCAGGATGACCAAGGGGTGGTGGGCCTCGCGCAACCGCCGGCACACCACCTTCTCGCCTTGGCTGATGGCCGCCGACACGCTGACGGCGCCCTGACACGCCTGTTCCTCCTTGCTGGTCAGGTAATCTCTCAGTTGCGCCTCATCAAGGCTTCGCGAGCATTGTATCTCCTGCTTCAGCGGCGCATCGAGCAGAAACAGGTTACCCAAGGCACGAAACCGCCAGTCCACCATCTGTCCCTCCTCGTTGGTGAAGCGCAGCGACAACTGGTGGCGCATGCAGAAGAGGTTGGGGTGGCGCGTCTTCAACCAGAGTCGCCGAGGGTTATCGAGTGCGTAGGCCACCATGTTCTTATACTGTCCCGTGCGGTGCATGATGCGCTCATGATAGCCAGCGTGCATAAACTCCCAGATGCTCTGATGGCGCATGAAGAACGGTCGAAAGGCCGTGTCGCCCTCGGCAAACTCCCGTTTATAGAGCGACGTACACGCACTCTTGAAGCCCCGTATCACCTCCCCAACGCTCTTAGGCATCGGTTCCACCACACGCAACACCCCATGCAGGTGATCGGGCATGACACACAGGGCGAGCACCCGAATGGTGCATCCCCGCTGCGCCTGATGCATCGGGATGCCACGAAACAACCGCGCCACCCCCTCGCCAAACGCGCTGAGCACGATGTGCGCCTCCTCGGCACTGTCGCCCTCCAAGCGCCCGAACAGCGGATAGCGCCCCTCCACATTGAGCGTAAAATGGTAAAAGCCCCGTCCCTTATAGTTCCATAGGTTCTCGCGATGGTGGCGCGTGGTGTCGGTGGCGCGCCAAAGCGTACGGTCAGGGCTTTCAGATGGATGGTTCATGGCTTATTAGGGTTGATGGCAATAGCGGTTGATGGCAATAGCGGTTGCCGCAAATATGCGGCAAAACATTTCTTTGGCAAAGATAGCGCTTTTGGCCGCTTATTCCTATGGCTATCATGGGAAAAGCGAGAAAAATAAGAGAAAAAGAGAAGAAAAGCTGCGAAAAAGGAAAGAAAGCGAGGAAAAGCAATAGAAAAGGAGAAGAAAAGCGAGAGAAAAGGAGAAGAAAGCGAGAGAAAAAGGGAAGAAAGGCGCTCCGCCCTGTCTTCCTTGCAGAAGACAAAGCGGAGCGCCTATGGTTTGGGGCGCAAGGGCTCAACCCCTTGCAGCCTGCTTACTTCGACATTTTGGCCTTGGCCTTCTCCACGTCCTCGTCCTTGGGGCGCGGCTCCTTCTTGGCCAGCATCACCACCTGGAAAACGAAGTCGGTAACCCACTTCTGCGAGAAGCCCAGGCGCTGGTTGTACTGACGGATGCCCAGCACGGTCTTCATCACGCCAGCGTCGCTGAAGTCGTTGCGGTTGAAGATATCGGAAACGGTCTTCTCGGTCATCGTGTAGATCGACTTCTTGAAGATCGACGGCACGCGGAGCTTAAACTTCATCAGGTTGCCGATGAGCATCATCAGGTCTTGCGTGAAGTTTTGGAACTGCACCAGGTACACCTGCACATCGGGAAGACGGTGACAGTTGCGACGGATGCTCTGATCCACCTCCTTGAAGAAGGAATCGTCGGTTCCGTAAATTTCTTTCATCATCTTCTTGCAGTGGCTCTTCTCGCCCACACCCAACTTATTGTTCTGTGTGGGGATATGCAGAGTCGACTTGAAGAGGCGCAGATCGGGCAGCATACCGATGTTGGTAATGCCTAATTGGGCTGCCAGGGACGCCTGGAAGTACACGCGCACGAGCGTCATGAAATCTTCCATGCCGCCCGTCTTGGCTTCCGACTGCTTAGAGCCGAAAATCTTAGATAATAATCCCATAATATTTTTTCAAACTATTTTGCTTGGTGGTACATGATTGGTTGGGTGCAAAAATACAACATAATGATGAGAAAACAAAACATTTATTATCTTTTTATCTGTCAAATGGGTTCACAATCCAATTAAATATTGTATCTTTGCCGAAGAAATATAGGTACCCATATTTAGCTCATTTACAAGCAATGAAAGGAATTGTATTAGCGGGGGGAAGTGGAACCCGTCTTTATCCCATTACGAAGGGCGTGAGCAAGCAGCTCATCCCCATTTTCGACAAGCCCATGATCTACTATCCGGTGTCGGCCCTGATGTTGGCAGGCATCCGCGACATTCTCATCATCTCAACGCCTTACGACCTGCCGGGCTTCCGCCGCCTGCTGGGCGACGGCCATGAGCTGGGCGTGCATTTCGAGTATGCCGAGCAGCCCAGTCCCGATGGTTTGGCCCAGGCCTTCATCATCGGCAAGGAGTTTATCGGCGACGACAGCGTGTGTCTCGTGCTGGGCGACAACATTTTCTACGGATCAGGCTTCACAGGCATGCTGCGCCAGTGCGTGGCCGAGGCTGAGCAGAACGGCAAGGCCACCGTGTTTGGCTATTGGGTGAACGACCCCGAGCGCTACGGCGTGGCCGAGTTCGACAGCGAGGGCAACTGCCTGAGCATCGAGGAGAAGCCCGAGCATCCCAAGAGCAACTACGCCGTGGTGGGACTCTACTTCTACCCCAACAGCGTGGTTGACATCGCCAGCCACATCAAGCCCAGCCCACGCGGTGAGCTTGAGATCACCACCGTCAACCAGGAATACCTGCAGCAGGGCGCCCTCAAGGTGAAGACCCTGCCGCGCGGATTCGCATGGCTCGACACCGGCACCCACGACAGCCTGTCGGAGGCCAGCACCTTCATCGAGGTCATCGAGAAGCGCCAGGGCCTGAAGGTGGCCTGCCTGGAGGAGATCGCCTTCAAGCAGGGATGGATCAGTCGCGAGGAGCTGCGCCAAACGGCGAAGCCCATGGCGAAGAACAATTACGGACAATACCTGCTGCGGTTGGCCGACGAGGGCTAACCCCACATTCCCACACCGCTCGCCGACGGCCCCACACCAGTCATTGGCGGGCGACGGGTGGTTTCTCTTAGTAAGCACAACCCTGTCGCCCCGACGACAAGCGGCGACAAGGAGGATAACAACGACAAATAATTGGATAAAACAAATAATATGGAAGAAAACAAAACCGTGGAAGTGGCACAGGTTGCCACGCCAGAGGAAGAATCATCTGCCATCAACTTTGGGTTGATCTACCGCACGCTGGTACTCAACTGGAAATGGTTCGTCCTTTCGGTCATCATCTGCCTCGGCTTGGCTTTCGTTTACCTGCGCTATGCCACACCGGTGTATCAGGCCTACGCCAAGTTGCTCATCAAGGACAACGACCAGCAGTCGGGCAGCAACCGCACGTCGGCCCTGCTCAACTCGCAGACGCTCGGTCTGATCTCCAACTCTACCGGTATCGACAACGAGATGGAGATCCTCACGTCGCACTCGCTCGCCGAGCAGGCCGTGAGAGACCTCAAGCTTTACACCACCTACTATTCGGTGGGTAAGGTGAAGGCCAACCTAATGTACAAAGACCAATACATCAGCGTCGACATGGACCCCGCTCACCTGGAGCACCTCAACGCGCCCGTGAGCCTCGAGATCCAGCGCATGGGCAACAAGTATCACGTCACAGGCTCCTACTATGTTCCCGTCAACGAGAACTCCGCCGACGGCCCCTACGAGATCGACAAGACCATCAGCCAGCTGCCCGCCACCATCGGCACGAAGGCCGGCATACTGAGCTTCACCAACAACAGCGTGGTGCCCATGGTCGACGGCTCGAAGATGAAGGTGGTGATGCTCTCACCCAAGCAGGCCTCATATAAATATGTAGGCGCGCTCTCCGTGTCGCAGACCAGCAAGACCACAACCATCGCCCAGCTCACCCTGAAGGACGAGGACCCGCAGCGCGCCGTCGACTACCTGCAGCAGTTGGCCATCTGCTATAACCGCCAGGCCAACGAGGACAAGAACGAGATCGCCATGCGCACCGAGGAGTTTATCAACGGTCGTCTGGAGAAGATCAACGCCGAGCTCGGCAACACCGAGGGCGCCCTGGAGAACTACAAGCGCCGCAACAACATGGTGGAGCTGAAGATGAACGCCGGACAGGCCGTGACCAACGCCGACCAGTATGCCCAGCGCCTCTCCGAGGCCAACACACAGGTGGCCTTGCTCGACGAGATGCGCTCATACATCAACAACCCCTCCAACAAATACCAGCCGCTGCCCTCTAACGTAGGACTGTCCGACCAGAGCTCTACCACGCTCATCAACAGCTACAACGAACTGGTGCAGCGCCGCAACCTGTTGCTGCAGAGCGCCAGCGAGACATCGCCCTCCGTTCTGCCGCTCACACAGCAGCTCGACGACCTCGACCGCGCCATCAAGCGCGCCCTCAACCAGGCTCGCCGCAGCATGGACATCCAGCGCAACTCCGTGGCCTCACAGTACGGCAAGTACCAGGGCCAGGTGGGCGAGACACCCGAGCAGGAGCGCATGCTGACACAGATCGGTCGCCAGCAGGAGGTGAAGTCGGGCCTGTACCTCATGTTGCTGCAGAAGCGCGAGGAGAACTCCATCTCGCTCGCCGCCACGGCCGACAAGGGTAAGCTCATCGACCAGCCCGCCTCGGGCGGCCGCGTAAGCCCCAAGAAGCCGGTCATCATGGTCATGGCGCTCGTCATAGCGCTGGCCATCCCTGCCGTCGTTCTGATGCTCATCCAGTTCTTCCGCTATAAGATCGAAGGTCACGACGATGTGGCTCGTCTCACCACCCTGCCCATCCTCGCCGATGTGGCCGTGGCATCCGAGACCGCCAAGACCAAGGCCGACATCGTGGTGCACGAGAACAAGAACAACCAGATAGAGGAGATCTTCCGCTCCATGCGCACCAACCTGCAGTTTATGATGACCGAGAACGAGAAGGTCATCATGTTCACGTCGTCAACCTCGGGTGAGGGTAAGACGTTCAACGCCGCCAACCTCGCCGTGTCGTTCGCCCTGTTGGGCAAGAAGGTGCTGCTCGTGGGTCTCGACATCCGTAAGCCGCGCTTGGCCGAACTGCTTGAGATCGACGACAAGCAGCATGGCATCACCAGCCTCCTGGTGAAGGACCATCCCACGTGGGAGGACATTGAGGCACAGACGCTCTCATCGGGCATCAACAACAACCTCAATGTGCTCATGGCCGGCGTCATTCCGCCGAACCCCGCTGAGCTCGTGGCACGCAAGAGCCTCGACGACATCTTCGTGGAGCTGCGCAAGCACTACGACTACATCATCATCGACACCGCCCCTGTGGGTCTGGTGACCGATACGCTGCAGATTGGCCGCATCGCCGACGCCACCGTCTACGTTTGCCGCGCCGACTACACGCCGAAGGAGAGCTTCGACATGATCAACGGCCTGAGCAACGAGCGCAAGTTGCCTAAGATGAGCATCGTCATCAACGGCATCGACATGTCGAAGAAGAAGTATGGCTACTATTACGGCTACAGCAAGTATGGCCACTACGGACGCTACGGCCGCTATGGCGCTTACGGCAAGTATGGCAAGTATGGTTCTTACGGCTCGTATGGCCACTATGCCACCTACGGCAATTACGCCAACAGCCACTACGGCGACAAGAACGACACATCCGTGAAACGCTAAGGCGCAGGTCATGAGTGGGAAACCAGAAATCAACCAAAACGACAACACATGACCATCGCCATCGACTTTGACGGAACCATTGTGGAGGACCGCTACCCCGCCATCGGGCCGGAGCGGCCCTTCGCCACCGAGACCCTGCGCATGCTCATCAAGGATCGCCACCAGCTCATCCTCTGGACGGTGCGCGAGGGCAACAAGCTGCAGGAGGCCATCAACTGGTGCCGCGAGCGCGGCGTGGAGTTTTGGGCCGTGAACCGCGACTACCCCGAGGAGGAGATCGACAAGAACAACCACTTCAGCCGTAAGATCAAAGCCGACTATTTCATCGACGACCGAGGCATAGCCGGCCTGCCCGACTGGGGACAGATTTACCAGATCCTGCACGACCACAAAACCTACACCCAGCTGCTGCGCGAAAGCATGGGGCAATCGTCCGCCGACGAGCGCCCACGCAAGCGCCACTGGTGGCAGATAGGCTAACACCAACAGGCAACCCGGCCAGCAACCCTATAAGGCTGGGACTTTACCACATAACCGAAGGGAGGCAAACCGCATTCTTTGCGATTTGCCTCCCTTTGTTGTATCGTTCATGCAAAAGATTTACTATTGCATGAACGATTATTGCAGAGTTTTTTGGTACCAACATCTATAATAGACTCGCCATAAACAGAGGAAGATACACAACTCCATCTTTAACTTCAACATCTGCAGGATGAAGTACATACGATTCGGCAAGCATCGGAGCAAACTTAGTTCTCAACTTGTTTAATGATGTTATCGTATAGCTATTAGAAGATTTAACTTCTATAGGGGATATGTTATGGCGATTTGTTATAACAGGTTTAGAAACCAAGAAGTCTATCTCCATTCTATCTTCTGCACTATATTTAGAATTATTAGAATAGAAAAACAATTCATGCCCTGATGCTTTTAACATCTGCGCCACAACATTCTCTACCAACATACCTTCATTAACCTCAAGTTTACCTAAAGCTAATTTCAGATAAAGCTCATTTCCCATAATAGTCTTAAGATTAAAAGCATGACTTATCAAAAGACCTGTATCAGCCATATAGCACTTCAACGTTGTTCGTTCCTCATTCATTCTCAAACCAATATCTGGAGCTGTAGAGTTGTAACAGATATTCACCACTCTTGACTCAGCTAACCAAAAGAATGAAGATTCATATTCACGATAACGCGCCTTATCGCTAATTGATGCCAAGCGGAATTTCTTTTCATGCCTACTCAAAGCAGATGGTATCTCATCAAAAATAGCCTTTACCTTAATTTCGTTGCCGACAGCATATTTCTCAATATCAGCCTTATAGAGTGAAAGGATATTACGCTTCACCATATCGACCTTCATAAAATCATTGGTTTCTACATATTCCGCTACAGCTTGTGGCATTCCTCCAACTATCATATAATGCCTAAAATGGCTCATAGCCTTACGATGTAGAGGACCAAGCTTTTGCTTCTTTTCAAAGCACATACGCATAAATGGCATTAGCTGCTCATCTCCTACAGCCCAAAGAAATTCTTCAAAATCCATAGGAAACATATTAATACGATGTTCTTCCGACGGAATAACAATATCTTTCACATTCCTATTGATGCTTACCAGAGAACCTGTCTCTATATAATCATAACGCCCATCTTTTACCAAATATTTAATAGCTGCACGCGCCTTAGGATAAAGCTGAACCTCATCAAATACAATAAGCGTATCTCGATGATATAACGTGACATTATAATACAAAGCAAGATAGCTGAAGAATACATCTAAATTCCCCAGATACTTATTAAAGATTTCTATCAAGTTATCATCTGCATTATTGAAATCTACCAAAATATATGACTTATATTCATTCTTGGCAAATTCTTCAACAATATAGCTTTTACCTATTCGACGAGCTCCATCTATCATTAAAGCAGACTTTCCTTGAGCATTCTGCTTCCACAGAAGCATCTCGTTATAGATTTTCCTCTTCATGATTATTCCTTACATTAATAATGAACAACAATAGTTCTTATCACGTTTTCGAACACGCAAAACACTCTAATTATCACGTTTTCGAGCATGCGAAGCATCCCCATTATCACGTTTTCGAGTTCTAATACAATACAAAGGTACAAGGAAAAGGGGTATGTTGCATGATGTAAGCGCATATTTTAGGCAAGATTAACAAGTATGAATACCAAGTAAGTAGTTATAAAATCAAGTAGGAGGAAAACGAAATAGTTTTCTTCCTACTTTCGTTTTCCGACCTCTCACACCACCGTGCATGTGGCTTAGCATACGGCAGAAACGATTGGAATGAAGAGCCAATCGGGTATAAAAAACACATCGGCGGCAGAGCCCTCGAAAGGAGGGCATCTGCCGCCGATGGCGTTACAGTGACAAACGGCTTAAGTGTGGGCCTTGGGCTGTTTACCGTGGGCCCAGCGCCAATTCGCATGAGCGCCGGAGGCCGTTTGTCGCGTTATGTCGCTATTACTTCTTAGCAACCTTCTTGTTCTTGGCGTTCTTCTTGTCGTACTTCTTCCAAGCCTTCTCAGCGGTAGCCTTGAGCTTCACGGTAAACTCGTGGTTGGCGGCCTCCTGAGCAGCCTCCTCCTCAGGTGAGGCGAAAGCGTGGCGGTAGCCCTTCTGGTCGTTCCAGTGGCCACGGGTGAAATCGGGAACCTCAACGCCAATGCAGTTGTTGTCCATAGAGATAGAACCGAGCTCGGCCAGCGAGCACCACTCAGCGAGGTCGTAAACATCCATGTCGAGGGGCAGACCGTGCTGGAGGCAGTAGATCAAGCGCGAGTCCATGATGAAGTCCATACCACCATGACCGCCGACCTTCTTGGCCATCTCGGTGTATTTGGTGACGATGGGGCTCTGATACTTGGCGTAGAGCTTCTTCATGTCGGCGTCGTTGAGGAAAGCCTCACCGTTGTAGTAGTTGGTCTTGGTGTCGATGCCCGCCTTCTTGAGGCTCTCGTTGTCGAGTGCGATGCCCTCCACGGGATACTTGTTCGACACACCGTGTGTGCCCACGAGGTGGAACATACGGCTGTAGGGCTGGGGAGTCATCACGTCGTGCACGATCTGGATGACCTTACCCTGCTCCGTGCGAATCATGGTGTTGGTGAGGTCGCCCTGGCGGAAGTTGTCCACCTTATGTCCGAGGCGCTTCTCAGCCTTCTTCACACCGGCGAAGCTCTTGGTGTCCATGGCAGTGAGGATGGTGAAACGGTCGCCACGGTGAATGTTCATGCACTGAGCCACAGGGCCGAGGCCGTGAGTGGCATAAACATCGCCACGATACTTCATGTTATAGTCGAGACGCCATCCGAGCTTGTCGTTCGCGTCGCGCTTCCAGTAAGCATCCCAGAAAGGATCGAGGTCGTGGCGATAAGCGCCCTGACCGAAGATCACCTCACCGAAGAGGCCCTTCTGAGCCAGGTTCAATGAGTTGAGCTCGAAGAAGTCGTAGCAGCAGTTCTCGAGCATCATGCAGTGCACGCGCTTCTGCTCGCTGAGGTTGATGAGCTGCCAGATCTCGTCGAGGTTCATGGCCGACGGCACCTCAATGGCCACGTGCTTGCCATGCTCCATGGCATACTTAGCCACGGGGAAGTGGTGCTCCCAGTCTACGGCGATGTAGATGAGGTCCACATCGGGGCGCTCGCAGAGAGCCTTGTAGCCGTCCTCGCCGCTATAGAGCGTTGCGGGGGGCAGACCAGCCTGGCGCAGCTGCTCGTTGGAAGCCTCGGCGCGAGCCTGCTCGTGGTCGCACAGACCCATGATCTGCACACCCTCCTGATAGACCCAACGGCGAACGGCCTCATGACCACGCATGCCCAAACCCACGAAGCCCACGCGGAGCACATTGATCTTGGGAGTGGTGAGATTGAGCGCATCTTTCTGACCAGCGGGGCGCTCGGGAACCTTCGTCACAATGACGCCATTCTTCACCTCGTAAGGCCAGTTGAACTGAGCCACTGCCGTTGCAGGCAGCAGCATGACGGCGCAGAGAGCCGCCATGAATGTTTTTTTGATATTCATATTGGTATTATAAATAGGTAATAATAAAATGCTTTTTAACTGGTTATTTCTCGGCCTGCTCGTGGTTGTGCTCACACACCCCAACGCGCTCGGCGGCCACCAGTTGGTCTACGAAGGGGCGGAGCAGCTTGGCGGCGGGCTCAGCCACACGCTTCGAGAGCTTGATGTCGTTGCCCATGCCGTTGAGCACCGAGAACTGATACTTCGGGCTCTTGTCGAGCTGTGCGGCCTGCTGGCGCGCCTGCTGGCGCTGAGCGTCGGTGGCGTCGGGACTCACGAGCGTCTTCACGATGGCGCACATGTCGCCTACCTTCTCCACGTAGGGTTGCAGCTCATACCAGAGCAGACGGTCCGACTCGTTCTCCGACTGTCCCATCTCGGCCAGCGTCTTGGCGTCGGCCTGGAGGCTCTCGAGCTCGTCGATGAGGGCCTTCACACCCTTGCGGCAGTGGGGTTTGCCCTTCCACTGGCGGATGCAGTCGGCCAGACGGGTGTTGGTGTCGTAGTGGCGGGTGAGGGGCAACAGGCGGAAAGCGGCCTTGGCGCGCTCGCCGAAGATGGCCTTGAGCGATGCCATCCATGAGGCGTCGTTGTCGAAGGCGGCACGGTGCCAAGCGTAGTCGGCAATGCTGTAGAGTGCTATCTTACTGATCTCGCCCTGCTGCATGGGGTTGCTGATGAGCGTGTTGACCCCCTTGAGGTCGGGCACGAGCGTAGCGTGGCGGTCGATGTGTGCCTCATCGTCGAAGTTGCGATAGGTGTCGAGCGGGAAGATCTTGTTCATGTCGTTGTCGTTGCAGGGGTAGTTCCACCACCATGCCACGTCGCGACCGAGCCATGAGCTCACCAGCTTGGGATCCTCCGAGTTGGGCACGGTCCACACGGCACGGCCCGTGATGTAGATGCACACCTTCTTCGGCGTGCTGCTGAGCGAGTTGAAGAAGCGCTCGCCCTGCTGGCGGTTGACCCACGAGAAGGCGTAGAGCTGGGGCACGAAGTGGAGGGGCTTCACCGTGTCGGCGGCGAGGGCCTTTCGACCGTTCCACTCCTTGTCGATCATCTGCTGCAACTGTGTGAGACGGTTGGCGTTGAGGGCCAGCACGGCTGAGTCGGAAGGCACGCCTACATCATCCACGAACACACCAAACTGGCGCACGCCGAGCTTGTGCATGAGGCGCAGCTTGCCCATGATGCGGTCGAGCACATTCTCCTGGCTCTTGTCGGTGAACGCCTGTCCCGGGTGAATGGCCCAGATGAAGTTTACCTTGGTGCGGTGTGCCACGTCGGTAAGCTGGCGCATCATGCCCTCGGTGAGCATACCCACCTCCTGCTGCTCCGGAGTGATGGTCTCGGGATAAGGCTTGTCCCAGTATTGTGAGTGGTAGGGGTCGCTCTTGGCGCCATACATGTATGTGTTCATCTTGTAGCGTGCCATGAAGCGGAAGAGGTCGGCTGTCACCTCTTTAGAATAGGGCACACCATAATAGCCCTCGATGACGCCACGATACTGCGTGTCGGCATAGTCGTAGATGTCAACGCAGCTGAGCTTTCCGCCCTGTGCCTGGTCGAGCATCTGCTCGAGCGACGCCAGTCCGCAGAACACGGCGTCGGTCGACTCGCCGAGAATCAGCACCTCAGCGGCGTTGCCCTCCTGGCGCACGGTGAGCGCGTGGCGGTCATACTTAGGCTGCTTGAACACGTCGCGCTTCAGGCCCAGGCGCTGTGCCTCGCGGTCGGCGAGGTCCTTGCTGCCGTTCACGCCGAGGTAGAGCACGTTGGCGCCCTTCTTGGCCTTACGTGTCACCACAGGCGTCAGTCCGTGCTCGGTGAGCACCTCCTTGGCACGGTCGATGGTGTAGCCGTCGATGCCTGCACCTGCAACCACGTTCACATGTCCGGCAAGCGTAGCCACGCCCTGCAGACGTTCTTGCTGCTGCGGCACGGGACGGATGTCATAAACATTGTCTGCCACAGCCACAGCCGACAACAGACAGAAAACGATTCCCAGAATTGTTTTGCGGAATGTCATGTTATTTAGGTTAGATTGAAAATGTTCAGTTACGAGGTAGCCGATGGGTTGGCGACTTTGGCGCTATTGGCCTTGTTGCGCGCCGCCAAAACCTGATGCAAAGTTACGAATTATTTGCCGAACGGAATAGGGTTCTCGCTGTTTTTTGGCGCACCCGACAAACCCTGTGGAGTAGGCCGTGCAGATGCTAACCCAAAACTGT
>ENA-OZSK01000295-OZSK01000295.1-human-gut-metagenome-genome-assembly--contig:-NODE-295-length-12175-cov-23.382426_pt1 | contig 12175 bp, 11 predicted proteins | sample MGYA00244117_ERZ653956 | MGnify/ENA primary metagenome ERZ653956 (study PRJEB26926, sample SAMN06164473) | human gut metagenome | biome: ENVO:00009003; feature: ENVO:2100002; material: ENVO:00002003... | reverse complement strand
CTACCAAATCATTGTACCACTGACTGTAGTTGTCAGCGCGCTTGGTTAAATTCTTGAGTTCTTTAGCCATATTGCTTTATTCTATTTATTTTGTTTTTTATTTCTTCTGTTATTTATATATTAAGGTATAAGCATGAGCCCCTTCATCATCTGCTGACGGCAGTTCATCTGTCTGCAGATGTCTGAAATCCAACTTTTAGGGATTTTCCACCCCCAAATAGGTGATTTCCTAGCTCTATTTCGACAAATACCCTTAAATTTGCATGCAAAAATACAAAAAAATATTAGAAAACTCTCCATTATGGAGAAAAAAGAGTTATCTTTGCAATTAAATAACATAAATATAGGAGATTTTAAAATGAAAAAGACTAATTTTGCAGTTGCAGGCCTCTCTTTGTGCTTGCTTTTCTCAAGTTGTGGAACCAATCAGAAGACAGGTACAGCTGTAGGTGCCGGTTCTGGTGCAGCTCTGGGTGCTATCGTTGGTGGATTGCTCAACAATAGCCATCGTGGTACAGGTGCTCTCGTAGGTGCTGCTATCGGTGCAGCTGTTGGTGGCGGTGCTGGTAACCTCATCGGAAAGCACATGGATAAGGTGAAAGCTGAGGCTGAACAGGTGAAGAATGCACAGGTTGAGACTGTAACAGATGCCAATGGCTTGTCTGCCGTTAAGGTAACATTTGCTTCTGGTATCCTCTTCCCAACTAACGGTTCTACTCTCAGCAGCAGCGCAAAGACTGATTTGGCTCAGTTTGCCGGTGTATTGAAGAACAATACCGACTGCGAGGTTTCTATCCAGGGTTATACTGATGCTACAGGTAATGACGGTATCAACTTGCCTTTGAGCCAGAAGCGTGCTGAGGCAGTTTACAACTATCTCGCTTCTTGCGGTGTTACCAGCCGTCAGGTAAAGAATGTTCAGGGTTTTGGTTCTGCTAACCCTGTTGTTAATACTACTGCTGCTTGTGCCCAGAACCGTCGTGTAGAGGTTTACATGTATGCTAGCCAGGCTATGGTTAACGCAGCCAACAACGGTACATTGAAGTAATAACTTTCATGCTCCCGGAAAGGAAAAAATAAATAGATGATTTTGAAGAAAATCAAGAATATAGTAAAATGGGTGGTGGTGCTGTTTTTCAGTACCACCATTCTTGCTGTAGTGGCATATAGGTTCATTCCTGTATATGTCACTCCTCTGATGTTTATCCGATGCTTCCAGCAAGTAGCTGATGGAGAGAGTATTACCCTGCATCATCATTGGATTTCGATGGATAAGATTTCGCCTCACATGCCAGTGGCGGTAATGGCGAGCGAAGATGCGAGATTCCTGAAGCATCACGGTTTCGACTTCAATGCCATCGAGAGTGCGGCGAAGAATAATGCACGTGGTGGAAAGGTGCATGGAGCCAGTACCATCAGTCAGCAGACTGCTAAGAATGTCTTCCTGTGGCCTGGCCGTTCATGGACCCGCAAGGGATTTGAAGTCTACTTTACCTTCCTCATCGAAATGATGTGGAGCAAGCAGCGCATCATGGAGGTTTATCTCAACAGCATAGAGATGGGACCGGGTATCTATGGTGTGGATGCGGTTGCAGAATATCATTTCGACAAGAAAGCGAAAGATCTGTTTCGTGGCGAGTGTGCGCTGATAGCAGCTACACTTCCTAATCCGCGCAAATTCAGTTCGCTGCATCCTAGCGCATATATGAAGAAGCGCCAGCGACAGATAGAACATCAGATGAGATTTATCCCTACCTTCCCCCGTGAGGGCGAAGATTTCGACCCGAGCACGGCTGTGGGAGGATATAGGGTGAAGTAATACTTAGTTGATAGTTTATAGTTTATAGTTGATAGGGGTGACCTTAAAATAGTTTTTTGCCTCAAATATTGATTCATGGATTTACTGAATGACTTGAACGAAGCGCAGCGTGCTGCGGTAGAATATATTGACGGACCTTCGCTGGTGATAGCCGGTGCAGGTTCGGGTAAGACGCGTGTGCTTACTTATAAAATAGCTTATCTCCTGAGCCAGGGCATGAAACCCTGGAGCATCATGGCGCTCACCTTTACCAACAAGGCGGCTAGGGAGATGAAGGAACGTATCGGAAAACTGGTGGGAAATGATCTCGCCCAGCATCTCTATATGGGTACCTTCCACAGCATCTTCTCCCGAATCCTGAGAGCGGAGGCTGAGCATATCGGCTTCAACAACAACTTTACCATTTATGACGAAAGTGACTCGCGCTCGCTGATCAAGGCGATAGTGAAGGAGATGGGGCTGGATGACAAGAAGTATAAGCCTGCTGCCGTTCATGCTAAGATTTCGATGGCGAAGAACAACCTGATGAGTGCTGCTGCCTATGAGAGCGATGCGGCTATCTTCGAGCAGAACAAGCGGGCGCAGATGCCTGAGGTGGGTAAGATTTTCGTGGCTTACGTGCAGCGCTGCAAGCAGGCCAATGCCATGGATTTCGATGATTTGCTGACGCTTACCTATCAGCTCTTCAGGGAGCATGAGGATATTCGCCACAAATATGCCGCCCGCTTCGATTATGTCCTGGTGGATGAGTATCAGGATACCAACCATGTTCAGATGTCTATCGTCATGCAACTCTGTCAGGAGAAGCAGCGTGTTTGTGCCGTGGGTGATGATTCGCAGAGTATCTACAGTTTCCGTGGTGCCAATATCGATAATATTCTCAACTATCAGCGCCAGTTTCAGGGCACGCGTCTCTTCAAACTGGAGCAGAATTACCGTTCTACCCAGACCATCGTTGAGGCGGCTAACAGTCTGATCAAGCATAACCGCAACCAGATTCCTAAGGATGTGTTCAGCGAGAATGCGAAGGGTGAGAAGATTCAGTATAAGCCTGCTTACAGCGACAAGGAAGAGGCGGCGATTGTGGCGAAGGACGTGAAGCGTATCCGGCGCGAGGATGGCTGCCAGTATAGTGATTTTGCCATTCTATACCGCACCAATTCCCAGAGTCGCAGCTTCGAGGAGGAGTTCAGAAAGCAGGGTATTCCTTATCGCATTTATGGCGGACTGAGTTTCTACCAGCGCAAGGAAATTAAGGATATTATTGCTTATTTCCGTCTGGTAGCGAATCCGAATGATGAAGAGGCTATCAAGCGTATCATCAACTATCCGGCACGAGGAATAGGGGCTACTACGGTGCTGAAGATTGCTGACTGTGCCCATCAGAACCAGGTGAGTTTCTGGGAGGTAATCGGTGCCCCTGAGCAGTATGGACTGGCGGTAAACAAGGGTACGATGAACAAGCTGGAAACCTTCAGATTGCTGATTTCTTCGTTTATCGAACGGGCTCAAACCACGGATGTTTATGAATTGGGTGATGCCATTATCAAGGAGAGTGGTATCAGTCAGGATATCATGTCGGGCAAGGATGCCGATGATCTGGCACGTCAGGAGAACCTGGAGGAATTCTTGAGCGGTATGTCGGCTTTTGTGGAGGAACGCCGTGAAGAGGGTAGGTTCGATGAACTCTTCCTGCAGGATTATCTGCAGGATGTGGCGCTGCTGACCGATGCTGACAGCGATGGTGATAAGGATGAACCTCGTGTTTCTCTGATGACGGTTCATGCTGCCAAGGGTCTGGAGTTTCCTACGGTTTTCGTGGTTGGTTTGGAAGAGAATATCTTCCCGAGTCCGCTTTCTGCTGCTTCGCTCCGAGACCTGGAGGAGGAACGGAGATTGCTTTACGTAGCCATTACTCGAGCTGAGAAACATTGTATCCTGACGAACGCCAAGAACCGCTGGCGATATGGCAAGATGGAGTTTGATAATCCGAGTCGGTTTATCGATGAGATTGACGGCAAGTTGATTGATAGCCTGGATGAGGCTGGTGGAAGCTTGTTTGGCTCTATGTCTGACCAGCCGGAGTGGGCGAGAGCGCAACGTCCTCGCAGACCGTGGGAGGATGCTGAACAGCCTAGATACAGTAGCAGGTATCAGAATTCCAAACCGGTAGCATCGCAGTTTGTGGCAGATCCTAAGCCTTCTCTCTTTGATGATGAACCTGAGACTTCACGTATTTCCGGACGCTCGTCTGTTTCCGGACGCTCATCTCTCTCTGAAGGTAATTTCAAGTCTGTTAGAGCGCTGAATGCAGCGAAGCGTTATATGGAGACGCATTCTTCTCATCCTGCTTCTCGCGGTACAGGATCTTCTGCAGCATCAGTTTCTTCTTCTACAGCTTCATCTGCTGGCAGTTCTTCTTGCGGTTTGCAGGAGGGAATAAAGATTGAACATCAACGTTTTGGACGGGGAACGGTGTTGAAGATTGAAGGTACTGGTGAGAATACGAAGGCTACGGTTGAGTTCGTTCATTCTGGCACCAAACAGCTTCTGCTGAAATATGCCAAGTTTACGTTAGTAGATTAAGTTCAGTAGTCTGATGTTTATATTTAAAGGTTTATCCTGTTTTGAAGTTCTCTCTTACAGGTAGAATCTTATAATATAGATAAAGAGTTATAAAAATAGATTGAGCGAGGCCATCTCTGGTCTTGCCCTTTTTGTTTCTATATACTATAAATTGAAAAAGCGTCCCCGCAGTAGCCTCACGGTCACTACGGGGACTTATAATTACTAACATCTAACTTTAGCATTTTTGTTTAAACTTAAAAACATATTCTTTATGAGAGTAATTTCTCCATTATCTATAAACATAAACCAAGTATTTCATATATTGCAAGTAACTTGTATCCTGCAAATATCTTGTATCCTTAAATGCAAGTTTTTAGACAAGTTAAACCCATAGACCAGTATCTCTACTAATATCTTGATTATTTTTATTTTATTGCTTTTTGTCCGTTTAATATTAAATACTTTTAATTTGCAATGCAAAGATATAAAAAAATGGGTAAACTCCAAATTAATTTTGTTTTATTTTGTATTAAATGGCTTTTTTTGTACTTATGCAGCGGTTTTTATGGACTAACCGGCAAAGTTAAGAGGGTGTATCATAAACATTCAAATGCTTTATGACACACTCTCTTTCTCAGAATTCTGAATATTTTTTCGTGTTTATAACGCTTCGTCTTCAGGACGTGGCATCTGTGTCTGGGGCTTCTGTTTCTTGCCTGACTTCATGAATAGTTTCTTTTTCTTGAGCCATGCAGCCTTGCGTATTTCGTATTCTTCGCGATGACGCTCCAAAAAATTATCTGCCATGTTTCGTTTCCTTTTTTACTTTGCGTTATGAATGCTTATTCTTCTTTAAACTTACTGTAAATCACCTTTATCTGTATAGGACTTGTCTCCTTGCCGTTGCTGTCGGTGGTTATTATACCTCGTTTCAGTCGGGTAGAAGCGAGTGACATATCGTGATTAATCTTGGAGATGACGGTAGTATAGCCCTGTGTGGTTGTAATAACGTTTACAGGAACCAGCACTACTTTATTCCAGTTTTCTCCCTTGCCCTTGTTCTTATACATGGCAGAAACCAGGTTGGCGATATTCTGGAATGTATAGGCATTCTTATAAGTACCTGTACTGCTGTAGCTTGTGGTATAAGAAGTACGGCTATCTGCCAACTTGCTCTTTTCGAAGAACGACTGCAAACTGTCTTTCTGAACCATCAGGATGGTGCTTGGTGTAGCAAAGTTGTATGGGTTGTCTTCGTTTTCATTGTTGAGTCGTGGGAAGGAGATGGATGCTGTGTTGAGCGTATCCTTCTCATGACCTTTCATGATGTCTTCGATAGGGAGGGTAACCTCGGTGAAGATACCTGCCGGCGACTTGAGATAAGTACATTTCTCCTGATCCTTACTTGCCAACTGCTCCAAGTTCTCGGTATCGTTCTCAATCTTATTGAGCTGCAATACCTCTTCTGTACCATCGAAATGGTTGGAGACTACTATGATAGTATCTTTACCATCTTTTGCCTTGGTTTGGCGTTTGTATTGGAAGATGAGCTCTGTATTCCAGATCTTGGCCATGTTACCTGTACCACCTACATTCTTGATATAGAAGCCAGGACAAACATTGTGCAGGAACTTGTAGTTGGTCTTGAAGTACTCTGGATGCTTTGCGTATGTCTGCAGAATGTATGAGCCGTAGTTCTTGTATGTCTTATCATCTTTCGTGTACTTCTTATTCAAGTAAATCTTGAAGTTCTTGACATCTGATGTGTTGCTCAAGTTGTAATTGCAACTCCAATGCTGATTGCTTTCGCTTACCCAGCCGTTTTTGAATGCATCATAATTAGAGTAATACTCTTGATCTTCTGCCATTGGCTTGGTCATCTCGTAGGCTGTCACCTTCATTGGGGCGATAGTATCACCATAGTTGGCAATATATGAAATCAACAAGTAGCAACCATAAGCTTCAATAGAGTCGTTGTTGGCTTGCTTGATGGCAACTGTATCTACAGAGAAAGTAGGCAGTACGCCCAACTGGGTCATGTAGTCGCCCTTTACATAGTTGCCGGTTTCGGGGTCTTTCATCTTTCCGATGAGCCCCATGTTGTTGCGGCTCAATACGGAATCTGCTACTATAGACTTTGTAGCTACAGGAAATACTGCGCTAGTGATGTTAATGTTGTCTATCTTATTAGTGATGCTACCACCGATTCCCTCGGTGGTATCATCACATGCAGCGAAAGTAAGCGCTGCTATTACTAATACTGTTAAGAGTCTTAAAATTTTCATTATCCTTGTATGTATGTGTCTCTGTTGTCGGAATTTTATTCTGCGTCAGGACAAACCTTGTTGATGAAGTCTGCGTATGGCTCCTGGATATCTTCTCCCGGATAAGCCAGTACAGGCTTGTTCTTCTCCTTCGCATAATCAAAGAGAATCTGGTTAGCTTCTTCTTCACCTTCTACCACACCGTCGCTATAGTCGATGGCGAGTTTGCCGAGCTCAATGAAGTTGAAGTCGTCCTGATAGCTGTCGAGCAGTTCAGACTTGGCATCACGGAAGGCAACGCAACGTTTGAAGTTGGTACCCAGTTCACCCTTGAGTTCGTTGGTATAGAGAGCGGTAATCACCTTTGATTCTGCAAATGAAGGCTCTTCGCTGTAGGCAGTCTTTACATAGAAAGGCACTACTGCGCTAGCCCAACCCTGGCAGACGATTACATCAGGCTGCCAGCGGAGCTTCTTTACGGTTTCCAATACGCCACGTGCGAAGAAGATAGCTCTTTCTCCGTTGTCGGCATATTCCTTTCCGTTTTCATCGATACCCATCTGGCGGCTCTTGAAATAGTCGTCATTATCGATGAAATAAATCTGCTGTCGTGTTGTTGGTATAGATGCAACCTTGATGATCAGCGGATGGTCTGTATCATCTATGATAAGGTTCATACCAGACAGGCGAATGACCTCGTGCAATTGTCCGCGACGCTCGTTGATGGTGCCCCACTTAGGCATGAAGGTGCGGATCTCAAAACCTGCTTCCTGCATCTTCTGAGGCAGTTCGCGTCCCATGATTGACATGTGAGACTCGGCTACGTATGGGTCGATCTCCTGATTGATAAATAATACTTTTTTTGCCATAAAATTTAAATTTTATTCTTACGAATTACGTGCAAAGGTACAAAAAAAACTTCAAATAGGGGCATTTTTTCTCCGAAATTCATTATTTTCGGCAATAATTCGCATATTTTTAGGTTTTTTCTTTCTCATTTGAGAAAAAAGTTGTTATTTTGCACCCGAAAACAGATTATGACGATGAAAGTATTCAATAAGATTGTTGACCTCCAGAACGAACTCTTCATGTGTCGTAAGGAGGGAAAGGAAATCGGCCTTGTGCCAACTATGGGTGCGCTGCATGAGGGTCACGCCTCTCTTGTTAAGCGCTGTGTGAAGGATAATGGCGTGACTGTAGTTTCTGTGTTCCTGAATCCTACACAGTTTAATGATCAGGGTGACTTGGATCGCTATCCTCGTACCCTCGATGCTGACTGCAAGCTCTTGGAGGCTTGTGGTGCTGACTATGTGTTTGCACCATCGGTGAAGGAGATGTATCCTACACCTGATACACGCCACTTTGAGTTTCCACCTGTTTCTACCGTGATGGAGGGTGCCAAGCGCCCGGGTCATTTCAATGGTGTATGTCAGGTAGTGAGCCGTCTTTTCTATATCGTTCGACCAACTCGTGCTTATTTCGGTGAGAAGGATTGGCAGCAGATTGCTGTCATCAAGCAGCTCGTGAAGTACATCAACAGCGATGTGCAGATTGTGGAGTGTCCTATTGTCCGTGATGAGGATGGTTTGGCTAAGAGCAGCCGTAATACTTTGCTGGCTCCTGATGAGCGTGCCATTGCGCCAAACATCTATAAGGCCCTGAAGGAGAGTGTGGAGTATGCCAAGACTCATACCGTACAGGAAACTCACGATAAGGTGGTTGCTGACATCAATGCTGTAGAGGGTCTGGAGGTAGAGTATTTCCAGATTGTGGATGGCGACAGCCTGCAGGATGTTTCTTCATGGGAGGATAGTGCCTATGTGGTAGGTTGCATCACCGTTTATTGCGGTAAGACTCCTATCCGTCTCATCGACCATATCAAGTATAAGGGATAATTCCTCGATAGATATTCTTTATTAAGTTTAATCCGTAACAGATCAAGTAATAACAGAACAATGCAGATAGAAGTATTGAAGAGTAAGCTCCATTGTGTGACCGTAACTGAGGCTAACCTGAATTATATGGGTAGCATCACCATCGATGAGGACTTGATGGACGCTGCTAATCTGATAGCAGGCGAGAAGGTTCAGATTGTAGACAACAACAATGGTGAGCGCTTGGAGACCTATATTATCAAGGGTGAGCGTGGCAGCGGTTGTATCTGCCTGAACGGTGCTGCAGCCCGCAAGGTGCAGGTGGGCGATACCGTCATCATTATCGCTTATGCCCTGATGGACTTTGAGGAGGCTAAGACCTTCAAGCCAACCGTAGTTTTCCCAAAAGAGGGAAATAAGGTTTAATCCCAACACGCCCTGCATCGCGTTTTGGCTTTTCCCACACGCCCTGAAAGGGCAGAAGCTCCTAGCCCAGGGCAACACCCTGGGTTAACATGCAAGCAACAATGTCGCCCTGTAAGGGCAAAAGCTTTAAAAAGCCAAAAGCTTTTGCCTTTGCAGGGCGATTATATTTTATTCTTCGAGAAATGACTCATGATGAACCTGCCTCCGAAACTCAACACCAATACGATGCCGCCCGCCAGAACCGTATATCCCGAAGAGAACTCTACGAAAAGGGGAGCAACATGCTTTGAAACCCAAGGCACGATGAGCAGGGTACCCCATACGCCATAGATGACGGAGGGAAGTCCGGCTAGAATATCGAGCAGCGGATATATCCCTTGTCCTGCAGCTTGTTATAAGGCACATGGTGCTTCTTTACATACTGCTCCACATCCTCTTCGCTCCAGTTGATGAGCGGGTTCACCTTAATCAGGTTATGAATGTCGTCCCATTCCACTACCTGCATATCCTTGCGGGTTACGCTCTGCTGCTTTCTCAATCCGCAAATCCATACATCCAGTCCCTGCATCGCCCGCTTCAGCGGTTCCAGTTTTCTAACCTGGCAGCAGCGGTGTCGGCTTTCAATCGAATTATAGAAGAGGTTGATGCCTTCTTCCTTCACCATCTGCTGCACCGCCTCATAGTTTGGGAAGAACACTTCCAGGTTGATGCCGTAGGTCATGTTTGTCTTGTCGATCAACTGGTAGGTCTCCGGGAAGAGTCTGCCTGTATCGAGTGTGAAGATGCGGGCAGATTTATCTATCTTCACGAGGGTGTCGCCACGCGAAATGTCGATGTCATCGTTCAGCGTCAGAGTAATGCTCATAGGGGCATAAGCCTCCTCCAAGTGCTCCTCTACGAAGTCGATGCTCTTCACGGTGCTCTCCGTGCCCGATGGCAATACTCTTATCTTATCGCCCGGACGGATGATGCCGCCGCTTACTCTGCCCGCATAACCTCGGTAGTCAGGGAACTGATATCCAGCGCCTCCGACATCTTCTTATAGTCGGCAACAATCTTGTCGTATACATCTTTACTGAAATCAACCAGGTCCATCTTGTTGATAGCCACCAGGATATGTGGTATGCCGAGCAACGATAAACTTGCGTTTCGGTGTGGCGAAATAGCGGTAAGCCACATCGATTGTGATGCCCTGTTCGCTTTTCTGGGTGCAAAGGTACTGCGATTTCCCCACTTGGGCAATACCACATGGGGTGTAAAAAGACTACCATACAGGGTGTAAAGAACATACCATACATTTGGTATAAGGCTGCCAAACGTATGGTATGTATGATGGATTAGGATGTGTGTCCTATATATAATAAGGTGTAATTGGGATAGACCAATTAAAATAGTATCTTCATTTTATTGCTAAATAATTATAAAGAAGTTGTTGGTATCAAATAAAAAGAGTATATTTGTACGATATAAAATTAATAAATCATGGCATTACCAATAAATATAGAAAGCCTTCTTAGTGGAAGTGCAGTAGAAAGCAACCAGCTTGAATACAAGGAAGGTTGGAATCCAGATACAATATATCGTAGCATCTGTGCCTTTGCCAATGATTTTGAAGACACTGGTGGTGGGTATATCATTGTTGGTGTAAAGGAAGAACGCGGTCATGCTGTTCGTCCTGTTTTAGGTGTTAATCCTAATTTGATAGAACAGATAGAGAAGGATATGGTTGGTTACAATAATCTTATCCGTCCATACTATCAACCTCGTCTTTTCATTGAAGAGGTTGATGGCAAGACTATTCTTGTAATCAAAGTGACGGCAGGAGAACGCCGTCCATATAAGGTGCCTGATCGTATTACTGCAAAGCAGAAGGATTTCAACTATTATATCCGCTATAATAGTAGTAGCATTGTGCCGAAAGATGAGTATGAACGTGAGCTGATAAATTTGGCTAATCGTACACCTTTTGACGACCGTGGCAATGATCAGATAAGTCTTAGGGATATTTCGGCTACTTTGTTGAGAGACTTTCTTGTTGAAGTAGGTAGTAATTTGGCAGATCAAGATCTATCGGGTGAAAACTTGAAAATAGTTCTTGACCAAATGGACTTGTTGGAAACTACACCAGAAGGTTTCAAGGTCAAGAATGTTGCTGCGATGATGTTCTGTGAGCATCCTGAGAAATTCTTCAAAATGACCCAGGTTGAAATCGTAATATTCCCTAAGGGGAGATTACAAGATCCTGATAATATGATAGAGGTTGCACCGATAAGGGGTTGTGTGCCTAAGATGATTCGTGATACGATGAATTATCTCAAGACAAATATTATTCAGAAAACAATTCATAAGCCAGAGGATACCGAACGTTCCGTTGTTACATATAATTATCCTTATCAAGCTTTGGAAGAAGCTGTCGTAAACAGCCTTTATCATCGCAGTTATATTGAAAGAGAACCTGTTGAGATAACTATCGAACCAGATAAGATTAGTATTCTCAATTTTGGAGGACCTAATCACACAATATCTATGCAGGCTATAAAAGAAGCTCGTATGCTTCGTTCTCGTCGATACACAAATCGCCGATTGGGAGAGTTCTTAAAGGAATTGAATTTGACAGAGGGTAGAGCTACGGGGATTCCTACTATTCAGCAGAAGTTGCAGGAAAACGGTTCGCCTCGTGCAATAATTGAGACCGATGAGGAACGTACATATTTCTTAATCGATATACCATGTAATTTAGACTATATCGGTGTGCCTATTGGTAAAGAATGCAAGAAAGAATGCAAGAAAGAATGCAAGAAAGAACAGTCTGAATTACAGATGCTTATCATGGGGGCGTTGTCTGAAAATGCTAAGTTAACAATACCAGAATTAGCAAGAATGATGGGCATATCTGCAAGAAAGATTTCTCAGGAACTAAAGTCTTTACAGGAAGAATTTCAGGTCTTGAAACGTGAAGGAGGTCGCAAGAATGGTTATTGGGTAGTATTGAATCATGACGTGTAAAACGTATTATAATATACAATTTATTTCTGTACGATAGCAAGTGCTTTCTAAAGTAACTCGAATGGTTGGGAGTTATTCAGAGCATAACTTGCTATCGTCAGATATTTCGTTCTGTTACGGATAGATCTCGATATGGCTGCTGCCGGAGTTGCCATTCTTGATAATCCTTATCTGGGTGGTGATGCGCTCGCTCATCGTGTCGGTATGACTGATGACGC
>ENA-OZSK01000294-OZSK01000294.1-human-gut-metagenome-genome-assembly--contig:-NODE-294-length-12229-cov-3.695252_pt1 | contig 12229 bp, 10 predicted proteins | sample MGYA00244117_ERZ653956 | MGnify/ENA primary metagenome ERZ653956 (study PRJEB26926, sample SAMN06164473) | human gut metagenome | biome: ENVO:00009003; feature: ENVO:2100002; material: ENVO:00002003... | reverse complement strand
ACCTACGCCACAAGAGCGATTGAATGCGGCGTACAGCCCAAGGTGCTGCAAAAGCTGCTTGGTCACGCAAGTATAAAAACAACGATGGACAGATACGTCCATGTCACATCTGAATCCTTGGATCAGGCTGTGCGGCAATTTGAATCAGGCAGGGTTTCCTAGCATATAAGTCCATGCGAAAATGGCGTAAAAATGGCGTAAACCAAACGCGCCGGATTCCGGAAGCCCTTGAAAATCAAGACATTTTAAGGAGATAGAGAAAACTATGAAATTAGGTATCGGAGGACCGCTACCTGATTTTATATCTCAATAATCCTCAATAAATACGAATATTACTTGATTTGAAGCGGATTTTGGAACAAACCAACCATATATAACTTCATGTTTTCCTATGCTACTCTATACGAAAATGGCGTAAAAATGGCGTAGAGAAAACTTACACAAGGGATATAGGAACGCCGCTGCTACAAATCAGTTTTCCAACAGGTGTGGGACGCTAACAACTTCCACACCTGTTTTTTTGTTGTCTTTCGGGGCAAATATCGGGAATATTATCGCTTGTGCGCCGTTTATTTTTCCCTGCCATATTACCCCACCCTACATTTCACTTATCCGCCCCTTGTGCGTTATACTCTGCAAATACCCGCCTTTATTTAAGCAAGGGGCAAGCCCATAATGAGCTTGCCCCACTGTCATTCGGAAGTTCAGACGGTGAACAATTCGTTCACCAATTTATTCCTCGCTTTCACTATCGCTGGCGGTATTTCTATAATCCTCCTGCACGCCCTCGGAGAGATCAAAACACATCGTTTTTGCGTCTGCGACCCAAAAGCCACGCACACGATAGCGTTTATCGCTTTGCCAAACGCCCTCCATAGCGGCACGAATGGGGTCAACCAGATTCTTGTTGGTGATGCTGACCGTGGCCTTCTGCTCACCCTTCGGCTTGGAGAACTTGTAGCCCCTCTGCTCACTACTCTTGCACATACGAACCGCAAAAACCTTGTTCTTTGCGTCAAGCTGGCACAGGACAAAAGCAGGATAGTTCAGGTCATCAAGTACCTTTTTCGTAAAGGTGACACCGTTCTGGTTAATGAAAATGTCGGGGTATGCGTTGGTGTTCGCATCGAGGACCTCAAAATTCAGCGCGTTAAAATCAAATTTCATAATGGTTTTTCCTTTCAGTATTAGAGATTTTTCAGCTCTTTCAGCAGTTCGCGGCGTTCCGAAGCTGTCCAGCGCGGGTCTAAAATGATATACCCTCTGAAATACTTGTCTTTAGAACGTGTGACCGTGAACCGCTTTGGCATAGCGTGTAGCCTTGCCGATTTGCCGGGTAGTGGCTTTTCATCTAAAATCTGTTGCACCTTCTGCCAATCGGATTTTTTTATGATTGCTGTGTGGTGTTCCTCTTTGAAATACTTGTTGAGCATAGTGTTTTTCACTGACTTATGCTCCCGAAAATCAATCGTACAAGTTTTCTGCATGAGTGCGTCCCCGCAATATTTCTCGTTCCGGAGAATACCGCGAATAGTAGCAGCCCGCCAAAAATCTTTCCCTTTAGGCGATTTGATGCCTTGCTCGGTCAGCGCGGCGGCAATTTCTGCGGGGGTTGCACCTTCCAAACAGCTTTCGTAGATGTACTCAACAATCTTTGCTTCTGTTGGCTCGATCAGCAATCGTCCGAAGTGGTCCCAATAGTAGCCAAGCGTGTTTATCACCGAGAATTGGTAGATACCCTCTGCCATGCGCCAGCGAATACCGTTTTTGATGGCTTCGCTCTTTTGCTGTGATTCCAATTCTGCAAGTGCTGACAAGACCGCTATCAGTAGATTGTTGCTGCCATCCCCGATAGAGGACAGCCCTTCGCTTTCAAATCGCACCGGGACAGGTGGAGTCAAGGCGTTCAGAGTACGCAAATTGTTCAAAATATCAACCGTATTTCTACCAAAGCGATTTATGCCCTTTGTCAAAATTAGGTCAATCTTGCCTGCTTTTGCGTCATCAATCATGTCCTTAAATCCCTGCCGCTTGTTCGTGGAAGTGCCGCTTACGCCGTAATCTTGATAGATTTTTACTAACTCCCAATCGGGATTGCTCTCAATTTTGGATTTGAAATAGACAATTTGCATCTCAAAACTGCCTACTTGCTGTTCTTCCTGTGTGCTGACACGGACATAAGCTGCAACACGCATTTTTCGGGGAGTCTGCCCTTGCGCTTGTACGGCTGGGGGTGGCGGTATTATAATTACACCGCCGCTTTCCCGATTCTTGCGGATTCCGTCATGTATGCGCTCCTTGCGTTCCTCCCGATTATCGGCGCGAGTCTTTTTTCGGCGGGACTGCTCTATCTCTTGAGGGTCAAGTTTCTTTGCCATATAAGCCCTCCCTTGCAGATATACGGATATTCCCGATGTGGTTCATAGGCGGCGCACCTCCTCGCTTACTGTTTTTCATTGGACAATTAACCTCCTTGCTGATTGTTATTTATGACTACCCTGCGGCGCATGAGCCAGGGGGTCACACAAAAGAAAACGAGCAGCAGAATTGCTCCTGCTGCCCGAATCGGCACTGCTTCTTATCGGGGGTAGATTTTATCGCCCCCTGCAAGTGACGGATATATGGTTATTTGATTTACAATGCCTTAACCGTGTCGATAAACTGGCTCATACTCACCGCACCCGGCAAGAGGTTTTCCTCATTCTCAAACACCATGTAATAGCGGAAATCCTTGCCCGCTACTGTGCGCCATGCCTGACCGAGGGTGATTTTCTCCCGGCTGTCATCGTTTTTCAGGTGTTCACCCTTGGTTTCCGCACAAATGAGCTTGCCGCTCTTGGTCATAATCAGAATATCGGGGTAGTGCTTGATAAATCCGTTGATTGCAAAGTCTTGCCGTGCAATATTCCTGTGCCACCAGCGGACATTCGGCAGGGCGGTCAACTCTACAATCAACTTCTGTTCCAGTTTGTTCATGTCACCGTCCTCTGCTGCATACAGAGAACGGGCATATATGTCGGTATATGTGGCAGGATGGATAGAGGGGCGCAGACGGAAATAGGGCTTGCAGACGATGCGCTCCGTTTCCAGCCACCTTTCAAAGTTTTCTCGATAATGGGATTCCAGTAGCGTTTCAATTTTGGCGCGGATCTTTGCCGCATAGCCCAGCGGGGCTTTCTCCATAGCGGCAAGCTGCGCCTTATCCATATCGTTCACAATGCGGTCTATGTAGGCTTTCAGTTCGGCGGCGTCCACCATGTTCAGCTTGTTAAGCTGATTGAACATCATATCCTTGCATTGCCGTACCCGGCTTTCCGGCGGCAGATTGTTGAACCACTCCTTAAAATACCGCTGTTCGGCGCTCTCCATCTTGAACACCTTTGGCAAACCGCCGTCCTGCTCCCGCACGTCGATTTCGCGGATTTCATCGTCTGCGGCGGCAAAATCAATATCGTATGCCTTGCCCTTGAGGGTAAAGCCCTCTGCCAGCATTTCCTTGTCCAGCAGTTCAAAAGAACCGTCCGTAAACAAAGATTGCTCAACTTTCAGGAAAAACTGCGGGATTTGCAGCGTTTCAATATCCTCCCGGAACTGCGGGTTTACCCCAAACGATTTCACTTTATCCCGCACCTCCCACGGAAGATTGTCCATCATCGGGTCATTGTCTGTCTGCTGGATAGCGTCTGTATATGCCTTTTCGACCTCTGCGGCAGCGTCCAGCATGGTGTCGGCTTTCGGGGCGATTTCAGGCGTTTGCGCCTGTTCTCTGCGCCGCTCCAACTCTGCCCCGATAGATTTCCCATCCAGCCCCGAAAAATCGTCCTCTGCGGTTTCCAAAGGGGTTTCCATTTCAGGACACCCTTGTTGATCAGGCAGAGTGATTTGTTCCGTTGGCTGTTCGGGAACCTGCGGTTTTGCGGACTCACCGATCCGATAGTCCTTATCGCTGAATCCCGCGCTGTTCAAGCCCTTGACGATATGCGCCACAGTATTGTTGAAGTCGTTGGAAGAAGTCAGCACATAGGACATATTGAGTGCGCTTTGTGTGTGCTGGCTCGTATGGGGCAGACGGAGAATCCGTCCCAAAATCTGCTCCACATCAACTTGGCTTGTCTTATTGGCAAGGGACGCAAGGATATAGGCAAAGGGGCAATCCCAGCCCTCTTTCAGCGCATTGACCGTGATAATGTATCGAATCGGGCAGCTTGGGGACATCAAATCGGTGTTTTTCAGCTCGTTCACATCGGCGGTACGAATGGCAATTTGCTCGGCGGGAATCCCGGCGTCCACCAGTTTGTCCCGCAGTTTTTCAAAGGTGGTCGCGTCCTCCTTACCTTTCGGCTGTGCCTGAAACAGCGCGATTGGACGAATATATTTCCCCGTCTTGGCGTACTCCGCATCTGCAATTTCTTCCAGCTTGTTCCGCAGGTCGATTGCATCAATCAGCACCTCGGATTGACTGTCCCGGTTATAGACGATAACAGGCAGCTTTACCATGTGTTCGTTTTTAAGCTGCACCGCGTCCACATAGGAGATGATATTGCTCTCCTTTTTCGGCGTGGCGGTCAAATCCAGCACAAAGCAGGGATTGAAATTTTCCAGCATTTCAAGGCTCAATTCCGACCGGGCATGGTGGCTCTCATCCACGATGACAAGCGGGTTAAGCTGATTGATAATCTGGAATAGGGCGGTTTCGTCTGCTTTTTCAATGGGGCTGTCGGGCTTGCCCAGCACCTTTGCAAACTCGGCAAGGTTGCTGTTCTCCTGATAGGCTTTCAAGACCTCCTTGCCGCGCCCACGGAACGAATCGTAGGACAGCACCATAACCGACAACTGCTCCGTTACGGCGGTGGGGTTGAAGTTCTGACCGTTCAAAAGCTCCTGCTTGGTGTAGACCTCCACGCGCCCGCCGAAATCCACGTCGATTTTCTGACGGTAGGGATGGGAAGTGTCTTTCAGGGCTTTCGCCGTCTGCGTCAGAATCGCGTCCGACGGAACAAGCCACACGACCGCCTTTGTCTTGGTAGCGGGGAGCGCGTCAAAGATAGGGCGAACGGCGTTGCAGGCAATAAAGGTCTTGCCGCCGCCTGTCGGCACCTTGAAGCAAAGGTTCGGGACACCGGGTATAACGTTTTGGTATAGCCCTAAAGTCGGGGCTGATTTCTCCTGCCAGAACAGGCGAAACGCTGCTGCGTCACTCTTTGTTTCGTTCAGTAGTTCCAGATAGCGGGTCAAGTCCGCTATCACCTTTTTCTGATATGTTTTCAGTTCCATATAGCGAACACCCCCTTACAATCTGCTAATATCGCGCGGAATCTTTTTGAATGTAACGCCCATTTTTGCCAGCTTGTCCTCGCTGATAGAGCAGCGGTCGGCATAGATCACCGTGCCGTCCGCCTTTTCCGTGATGGTGGAGAGAAACGCATAGTCCAGCACCGTCACGCGCTGCGGCTCGTAGTAGAAGTAATAGCCTGTGCTGTTGTGCTTGCCGAGATAATAGGGATTGCCGCCGCTGGGCGGGGCATAGGGCTGCTTGGTTTCCATGAACCAGATGTATTCCCGGATTTTCTCCGGGGCAACCGCTTCATTCAGGCAATCGCCCATAAGCAGCGGTTCGCCCAAATCATAAAAGCTGAAATTGCCGCCCGTACCCTCCACGGCGTTCTTGCCCTCGCCGTAGCCACGGATCACACGCTTCACGCGCTCGGCGGTGATGCTGTCGGCGTAGTCCATCATCTCGACAAGAATGAACTTGCGGTGACCGCCGTCAGAATTCAAGTTCAAAACGGCTTGTCCTGTTGTCCCTGATCCTGCAAAACTGTCCAAAACAATATCGTCATCATGCGTGATTGTTCTGATAGCCTCCATCACATACTCAACTGATTTAGGTTGCGGAAAATCATTTTTATTTGCTCCGGGAAAAATCTGACCAAAAGCGACCTGCCCTTTTTCGGTAAAAAATTGCGGATTATTCCAGATTGTGAACAGCTTTTGCTTGACGGTTTCGCCATCTGTTGCAGCGTAAGATTTGCGATAGATTTTCCACGCACCGGCTTTCTTTTGTGCAACAAGCAGTTGTGTGCTTTTTGATGCCAATTCAGTACCCCATGTCCAGCAGCCCTCATAGCCATCGGGCCAAGTCGGGTATATTTCAATGTTGTGCTGTTCATCTTTTTCAAGGCTAACTGTCCCATCATCAGCATTTGCGTATATTGGATACCAGAGATTCGGACGGTTTTCTTTGCCAAACTCACGATGTGTGTTTCTTAATTCCAGCAAACGGTATTTGCCGCCCGCATCGGACAATTTGTAATCCTTTTCAATTTTGGCATCGTCTTTCTCCACACTAAACCATCCAGCGGGAACAGCGGACTTTGTATAAACCAGCAGATACTCATGACAGGTTGCAAAGTATTTGTCCTGGCTTCTGCCTTTCGGATTGCACAGAAGTGTAATTTGGGCAGTAAAATTCGATGCACCAAAAATTTCATCCATAATTGAGCGCAAGTAAAAAATCTCGTTATCATCGAGACTTATAAAAATTGCGCCATCATCAGATAGCAATTTATAAAGCAATTTCAGACGTGGGTACATCATACAAAGCCATTTATCATGGCGCGTTAGGTCCTCGCCAGCTTTTCCAACTAATTCACCAAGCCAGCGCAATATTTTGGGGTCATTGACATTATCGTTGTAGACCCATCCCTCGTTTCCTGTGTTGTAGGGCGGGTCGATGTAGATACACTTTATCCGTCCTTCATACCGGGGCAGCAGGGCTTTTAGGGCTTCAAGATTGTCACCCCGGATAATCATGTTTTCGCTGCCGTTATCCTCGTTGTGCTGTCCGTTTTCATCAAAGCTGTACTTGCGCTCCAACACCCGAAACGGCACGTCCTGATGGTGATTGATCACCTTGCTCTTTCCAATCCATTCAAGTGTTGGCATGGCTGATTTCCTCCATAATCGTGTTATCCTCATTTCAAATGAGGTTTTTTCTGCTCTGACCCTCATCAGTAATGAGGGTCACTTCTGGCTATGTCCATATAGCGGTTATTGTGGTGAAAGACCTATCCTGTCTCGGAAGGACTAATTTTTTGTCCAACGCTGTCATCGTTTGTCGAATCGACGATTTAGGTAGATTCGTGACAAGGGGGCAGTGCGCCCATTCGCACCCGCGAGGTGGAAATAGACCCCATTATTTCGAGTCAGAGTCGCTGATATAATGCGGCTCATTTTTCATTTTCGACGGGCTTCTTGATATACTTTCCGTTCTTGATTCTCGCGTCCGCTGGCTTCTCTGCGTCCTCTGGAATCCCCCAGACCGAGCCAATGCGGATAGCACCGGGGACGCGCCCCTCTCCGCACAAAATCTGAATACGGCGGGTGGAGATGCCCCAGCGTTCGGCGGTTTGCGCGATAGATAAATACTTCATGGGCGGTACTCCTGTTGCGGTTCAGTTCTGCGTCTGCTTATAAAATCACATTATAATTATAATCGTCAAAGCGAATAAAAGCAAGGGCTTTCTGAAAAGTTCAGGAAGTATTTTCAATTCAGACATGAAAGGGGTGTGGGGATTCCCCAACAACAAAATGAGCAGTTCGGGCGCAAGGCAGAACCGCTCCTTTTTCCGGTGTGTACGGACACCGGATGTGCTTGCTACTCTCTCAAATCTCATATCCGCAGATACAATGCGCTCCCGCTTTTGCAAAAGCAGGGGCGCATATTTTTTGAAAATTTCTCATGTCGATACCTGCGTTTTGACTTAAAAATGTCCGTTGTAAAGTGAAAGGAAAAAATTTTTTTGCCGCCATACTCAACAAACGGCAAAAAGGTGTCCGTTGTAAAGTGAAAGGAGTTCTTTGATATGCCAGACCGCACACGACCCATCCGCAAGGAAATCTGCCTAAATGAGCAGGAATTGAGCGTAGTTCGCCACAAGATGAATCAACTCGGCACCCGCAACTTCGGCGCGTATGCCCGGAAAATGCTGATTGACGGGTACATCATCAAGGTCGATTACACCGAGCAGAAAAAGTTAGCTGCCGCTGTCAGCAGGATTGCCACAAACATCAACCACGTCTGCCGCCGCATCAACAGCACCGGGCATTTCTACGATGCCGACGTTGCCGAGCTGAAAGAACGGATGGCTGACGTATGGGAGCTGCTGAAAGTACAGCAGAGAAACGAATTGTAATTCGGGAAAGGAGTACAGATATGCCGCGCATGAGCAAATCAAAAAAGCTGGAATGGTCGTTCTTCCTGAATGACCGGGGACGCAAGGCGTACAACACGCTCTGCCGCCGCTGCGTCCACGATTGCAAGCAGAGTTTCCGGGCGGTTGTCGTTATTTGCCCACATTATCGGTCAAAGAGAGCAAAAAAGGGTGGCACATCTGCGTACTCCCCTCGCGGACCCGATGGAACACCGCCATGAATACCGCAGACACCGAAAGGAAGTGATACGCCATCTATATCAAGATTGATACCTCGCTCCCACCGTTCATTCCTTTGCCACAATTTATGGTAGTCAGCGAACATTCCATCAACGCTAAACTGCTGTATGCCCTCCTGCTGAATCGCACGATGCTTTCGCAAAAATCGGGGTGGGTATCAGAGGACGGAAATGTGTATGTCATCTACACAATCAAGCAGATGGCGAATGACCTGAATCGGAGCGAAAGAACGGTAAAAACCGCCTTGTGCGAACTGGAAAATGCCGGGCTGCTGACTCGCGTCCGACAGGGCTTGACCAAGGCTAACAGGCTGTTTCTGCAAATACCCGATGGGGTGCAGCTTTCTTCCCCTCTGATGGGCAAAGGCTGCCTTTCAGAAGTGCAGAAAACCGCCCCTCTTGATGGGCAGAAATTGCCCACAAGTAATACTGATACAGAATATAAAGAACAGAATAAGACCGAAAAAGTAGAGAGTACGCGCCGCCGATATGGAGAGTTTCAAAATGTTTTCCTGTCGGGCGAGGAATGTACCCGGCTGGAAACGGCTTATCCCGGCAAAGCTGCCGAATACATTGAGCGGCTGTCCCGGTACATGGCTTCCAATGACAGGCACTATGCCAATCATTACGCCACCATCAAGAAGTGGTTGGACGAGGACAGCAAGGGCAGGAGAGCGAAAAACTACACTTACGACGATAACGAGGGAGAGTGTCTATGAATCCGATTTTTACAAAAATGGTTGATGCCGTTGAAGCGGCTAATGCCGCACCTGACGATTACATCAATTCCGCTGATGGGCTGAAATACTGTGGCAAGTGCCGCACACCGAAAGAAGCCTTTTACCCCGCAGACCTTCAGGCACAGGGCTTTACCAAGCACCCGGTTATGTGCAAGTGCGCTGCCGAACGCCGAGAACGGGAAGAAGCCGAACGCCGGGAATATGAGCGAATGTCCTACATGACGATGCTCCGCAGCGAAGCGTTCCGCGATATGCCTGCCGCTGGCTGGCGATTTGAGTCAGCCGCAGTTACAACGCCCCAGCTTGCAAAGGCGAGGGGCTACGCGCAGAACTGGGACGAGTTCAAAAAAGCAGGAATCGGGCTGCTCCTGTTCGGGAATGTCGGCACGGGAAAATCCTATGCCGCTGGATGCATTGCCAACGCTCTGATTGACCGTCTGGAGTCTGTCCTCTTTGTGGGAATGTCTGATGTAGTCAACCGTATGCAGGGCAATTTCGGTGCAGACCGCGACCATTACATGAAATCGCTTATGCGCCCCGACCTCCTCATACTGGACGATTTGGGAGCAGAGCGTAACACCAGCTTCGGCAAGGAGCGCGTATTCGATGTGGTTGACAAGCGGCTGCTGACAGGCAAGCCCATGATCGTCACCACGAATATCCCGCTTTCCGTTATGAAGCAAGCCGCCGATCTGGATGACCGCCGCATTTTTGACCGCATCTTGGAAGTCTGCGTCCCCATCATGTTTGACGGTGACAGCTTCCGCAAAAGCACCGCTGCCGACAATCTGAAAAAGGCGGCTCGTCTGCTCGGCTGATAAACCCAAGAAAGGAGCTTTTACATGGAGAATTGCATCGGCACCGTTCCGATTCATCTGAAAATGACGCTGACCACCAAAGAGGCGGCAGAATACAGCAATATCGGCATTAACAAGATTGACAGTATGCTGCGTTCGCCCAACTGCCCCTTCGTTTTGTTTGTCGGCACAAAGAAGCTGGTCAAACGAAAGGAATTTGAGCAATTCATCAGTGAGAAACTGGTGATATAAGAAGTTCCGAAAAATTTACAAATTGCCGGAGAGTTTTTCACAATAACTACTTGAGGAAATGGACGAAATCTGCTATACTTATCGTGTAGCAGTGCGTCCATTTCCCTTCAAGGGAAAGGAGCATTTCATGGGAAAAAATCTCAAAGGAAAAGACTGCGGTAAGGGTATCTACCAAAGAAAGGACGGTTTATACAGCGCACGATTTGTTGATAAAACAGGAAAAAGGCATGAGAAATATTTTCAGACTATTCCCGAAGCAAGGAATTGGATGGAAGAAGCGAAATATGCCGACAAGCACGAAGAAGTTTTTGTTGCCACCGAAACAACGGTTGACCAATGGTTTAGTTTCTGGATTGAAAATATAGTAGGTGACTTAGCCCCTAATACGCTCCGCAATTATCGGGAGCGATATTCCAAAAACATTCAGCCCGTTATCGGTAGAATGGCGATTGCCAATGTCAAGCCCATGCACTGTAAGCAAGTCTTGATTCGGATGGACGCTGATTATGCTGGTTCTACTATCCGACAAGCCTATATTGCTATGGGTACATTGTTCAAGGCGGCGAAAATGAATGACTTGATTGCCAGACACCCAATGGATGGTGTGCGGTTTACAAAGCCAGTTCGTGCTGTGGATGATATAAAGTTTCTTACTTGCGATGACCAACAACGTTTTCTTGAAGTTGCCCAGCGATCCCACAACTATAACCAATACGCCCTTATCCTCGAAACAGGCTTGCGTACTGGCGAAATGATTGGATTAACTTGGGATGCGATTGACTTTGAAAAACGAACACTTACGGTCAACAAGACTTTGGAGTTTAGGCACGCTCAAAAATACTGGCGTGCAGGTCCTCCAAAGACTCAACAGAGTTATCGCACAATTCCCTTGACGAACAGAGCCTACGATATTCTGAAAAGCATTTGGGATAGCCGGGATAACAGGAAAGAGTCTCCCTTGCTTTCACAGACGCTTGAATACATAGACAGGCGCACAGGCACAACCTCACAGCTTGTTATGCGTGACCTTGTTTTTATCAACTGGCGTACAGGAGAGCCAGCGAAGAACAGCTCCTATGATACCCACCTTTACAAGCTCTGCGACGAGGCAGGGATAAATCGCTTTTGTATGCACGCTCTACGCCATACTTACGCCACAAGAGCCATCGAAAGTGGTATGCAGCCAAAAGTGCTGCAAAAGCTATTAGGTCATGCCAGTATCAAAACAACGATGGATAGGTATGTTCATGTAACTACCGATTCGCTCGACCAAGCTGTACGGCAGTTTGAGTCAAAAGGGTTTTCTGACATAAAACTCAATGCGAAAATGGCGTAAAAATGGCGTAGTAGCCGAAAAGCCAAAACCCGAAAACCCTTGCAAATCAAGGAAAAATCGAAGGAGAATGAGTATATATGAAATTAGGAATCGTCGGCCTGCCCAACGTGGGCAAGTCCACTCTGTTCAACGCCATCACCTCTACCAAGAATGCGGAGGCTGCAAACTATCCCTTCTGCACCATCGAGCCGAACTCCGGCATCGTGGCTGTGCCGGACAAGCGGCTGGACAAGCTGGCCAAGATCTGGCAGACCAACAAAAAGACCCCCGCCATCGTGGAGTTCGTGGACATCGCCGGTCTGGTGAAGGGCGCCAGTCAGGGCGCGGGACTTGGCAACAAGTTTCTGGAGAATATCCGCCGCACCGATGCCATCGTCCACGTGGTGCGCTGCTTCGACGACGAGAACATCATGCATGTGGTGGCGGACGCCAGCCAGAATGTGCCGGTTGACCCGCTGGGCGACATCGGCACCATCGATCTGGAGCTGATCATGGCCGATCTGGAGATGGTGAACCGCCGGGTGGAGAAGGCGGCCAAGGCCGCTAAGGGCGACAAGAAGTTCCTCCGCGAGGCGGAGGTGTTCAAGGCGCTGGCCGCCCATCTGGAGGTCAGCGTCATCACGGTGAAGAACGCCTACGAGCAGCTGATGGC
>ENA-OZSK01000289-OZSK01000289.1-human-gut-metagenome-genome-assembly--contig:-NODE-289-length-12327-cov-3.701190_pt1 | contig 12327 bp, 7 predicted proteins | sample MGYA00244117_ERZ653956 | MGnify/ENA primary metagenome ERZ653956 (study PRJEB26926, sample SAMN06164473) | human gut metagenome | biome: ENVO:00009003; feature: ENVO:2100002; material: ENVO:00002003... | reverse complement strand
CGAGATGCAGCGTAGTCTCGTGGGCTCGGAGATGTGTATAAGAGACAGGATAGAGCACCACTGCAATGACTACGCGATAAATAATGGAGCCCACCACCACAGCAAGGAGAGAGCCGGAGAAGCTGTCCACGCCAAGAATGACTTCACCAATGATGACAGAAGCCAGGCCGATAACGATGGTACCGATGCCCATGCCTACATCGGCAAAGCCGTTGTTCTGTGCTACCACGGCGCCGCAGAGGCCGATGAGGGCATTGGAAATAAAGAGGCCCATAATAATCATGGTGTCCGTGTTCACGCCCTGGGCCCGTACCATCTGTGGATTATAGCCGGTAGCGCGGATGCACATTCCCAGTTCCGTACCAAAGAACCAGTAAATAAGGGCGGAAATAATAATCATAAGGACTGCCGGCACAATGAAAGCTGCCGTGGACTGGCTCACATGGAGCAGGCTGGCAGTGGTGGAAAATACGGTATCCACCCGCAGAAGAGAAATGTTGGCCTTCCCCATAATGTGGAGGTTAATGGAGTAAAGGGCAATCATCGTGAGGATGCCGGCCAGAATGGCAGGAATCTTTAATTTCGTATAAAGGATGCCGGTAACCGTTCCTGCAATGAGGCCTCCTGCCGCACCGGCTGCGATGGCTGCCCATGGAGAGGCGCCGGAAGCAATAAGAGAAGCTGCAATAGCACCACCCAGGGGGAAGCTGCCTTCGCAGGTCATATCCGGTACATCAAGTACGCGGAAAGATAGAAATACGCCAATGGCCAGGATGGACCACATCAGTCCCTGGGCAATGGTGGAAACTGCTAAATCTGCCATTTGATTTCCTTCCTTTATAAGGTTAACTGAATACAAATCCCAATCAGGGTCTTGCAGGCTGTCCGTCATAGAGGTACAGCTTTCTGGAACGCTGCCACAGGTCTCCGGGCAGCGGAATATTCAAAGCATTCACCTGCTTCATATTGATGACGATATCCGGATCCTGCTGACGCATGATGGGAATATCTTCGGGAATCAGATCCCCCTTCAGCAGACTGGCTGCCATGCGGCCGCCGGAGAATCCCATGCGGTAGTAGCTGGGGGATACGGAAATGAGAGCGCCTCGCCGTACCATTTCAGACTGTTCTCCAATGATAGGAATATTGGCACCATTCATCACCTTTACGATGTCATCAAAATGGGTAAGGAGGTCCGTGTCTTCCGGCACATAGAGGGCCGTAATATGCCCTACCAGTTTCTGAATCTGGGGCTCTGCCGCTTTGTCGGGCTGATAGGCTACCTCATAGAGGGAGATCCCTTTCTGGGCAGCTACTTCTCGGAGGATTTCTACCTGCAGAGAGGCAGCTGCATCGCCGGGATTATAGAGAATGCCCAGCTTTTTCACAGACATGCAGCGGCTGGCCATGCGAATCTGGGTAAGGATAGCAGGATTATCCATGATGCCGGTAAGATTTCGATGTCCTGTAAAATCTTTATCCTTCTTGAAATTCATGACCCCCACTCCCACAATGGGAATGTTTTTCGTCGCTTTGACAGCTGCTTTGGCGGAATCGGTGCCGATGGCGATAATTAAGTCCTTTTTGTCACGGGCAAACTTCTTTGCTGAAGCTTCCAATTTCTTGTCATTGCCCTTGGCCTGCACAATGTCGATTTTGGCTCTGCCGCCCTTGCTGTATCCCTCAGCTTCCAGCGCTGCCAGCACACCGGCGGTCATTTTATTCTGTTCCGCCAGATCATCAGACTGCAGAATGCCGATGGAATACACATTCTTCGCCGCAACAGGCACCACATCTTCATTGACCGGTTCCGATGATGAAGACTGGTACAACATCACGGCCATCACTACATTACACACCGCAAAAATAAGCATTAACCACCAGAGCTGTTTCAGTTTTGAAGCCACAACACTAACCCTTTCCCTAAAATTTTAAAACCATAGATAAAGAGTAACCTCCGTAGAAATCGGAAGTTACTCTTTGTCTTTTCCTGTAAAACGTCAGATCATTTCTGCCCTGTCAAGAACTTCCTTTGGAATCTGGATACCCAATGTTTCCATTTCACTCTTATTGATGTAAAGCTTCGTCTTGTCTGCCCCTTCCACAGGGAAATCTTTTACCGTCTTATTTCCCTTCAGGATTTCCGCAGCCATCTGGCCTGCCCGGTGTCCAATATCATAGAAGCTGATGGACTCGGAAGCCAGCACGCCGTTCTTTACATGACCCACTTCTGCGCCGTATACGGGGATCTTCTCCCTGTTGGCTACAGCCATCAGAGTAGGAATAGAAGAAGCGATAATATTATCGGTAGGTACGTAAATGGCATCTACCTTACCGCCCAGGAAGCCTTCCGCTACCTGCTGCACATCATTCACAGAATTCACTGTCAGTTCCACCACATCAATGCCCAGGGGCTGGCAGTTTTCCTTCAAATGCTTAGCCTGCACCACGGAATTGATTTCACTGGAATTATAAATAATACCGATTTTCTTGACATTAGGCTGGATTTCCTTAATCAGCTTCACCTGCTTATCTACCGGTCCCCGGTCATTGGTGCCGGTTACGTTGCTGTCCGGTGCCTTCTCCGACTTCATGAGCTTTGCATTTTCAAAATCGGAAATAGCAGTGCAGATAATGGGAATCTTATCGGTAGCATTGGCCATCGCCTGGGCCGCCGGTGTAGAAATAGCACCGATGAGCTTGTAATTGCCGGACACATAACGATTGGCAATAGCCTTCAGATTGGACTGGTCACCCTGGGCATTCTGCTCATCGATTTCCACCTTATCCTTCAGCCCCGCTTCATTCAAAGCATCCACAAACCCTTTATTCGACTCATCCAGCGCCGGGTGCTGCACAATCTGGACAATGCCCACCTTCATTTTACCGCCGGAACTGCTGCTTCCACTTCCGCTTCCACCGCCGCAGCCTGCCAAAACACCTGCTGCCATAAGGCCGCATAAACCTGCTGCCAGAATCTTCTTCCATTGACTTCCTGCCATTCTACTGTTCCTCCCTTTTTTATATTGCATCCATTCTTCCCGTCCGGCCTCTTCATATTCTCCTGTGAAACTATCCTTCCAAAAGCCGGAGCGAGCAGACTTCTGCATTGAACTTGCGATAATTATAGCATATTTTCAGTATAGATACCATGTGAAAAATAGATAAAAGGAAGGCTTGCCTGCGGCGGGCCGGATGCGGAAGGCTGCTTTTCCCCCATGATTGTCCTCCGCTTGCGGGAGAAGGTGTGCCACAGACACAAAAGGGCACAAAAGATACTCAGGCTTGAGGGTCCCTTAGGATTCTAAGAGCTGACATCGCCTATCCCCTGGTATTCAGTGCTCCTTCCACCGTAAGAAGCGCTGAGGATAGGTTCAAAAAAATGATGCCCTTACCGCCGACACTTTCAGCACCTTTTTCTTCATTACTTCTCCCCTATTCCAGACACTAAAAAAACGTTTCCCTCTGGAGGAAAACGTTTTTCTATTATTCTTCAACAGTCTTGCTGATGATCTGTTTGCCTTTGTAGTAACCGCATACAGGGCATACATGATGAGGTTTTTTCAGTGCATGGCACTGCGGGCATTCCACAAGACCCGGAACAGTCAGCTTCCAGTTAGCACGTCTCTTATCACGACGGGATCTGGAACTTTTTGTCTTCGGAACCGGCATTCTTAGCACCTCCTTACCTATCGGCCTGCCGCTTGATAGCTCCTGCTGTATGTTTTATACAGCGCCTTAAGCTGGTGGATAAAATTATCAACTTCATCATTATACGTGGAGAATCGGGCTTTGTCAAGGGTTGAGATGGAAAAGGTCAGCATCAAAGCGTAAGAAGAAGGATGAAAATCCCCACCTTCCCGCTTTCTATTCTTCTTCCACTTTTTGTCCTGAAAGAACCATCTGCTTTTCGTCTTTTCTCATATGAAAGAATCGGTATACCGCTTCTGCCGCCCTTTTGTTCATGCCGGGCACCTGGGACAGTTCTTCTATGGTGGCTTTCCGCATTTCGTCAAGGGAGCGGAAGGCATGCCATAGAGCGTTTCTTCTGGTGGGGCCGATGCCTTCGATGTGGTCCAGGATGGATTCGGTATTTCTCTTATTCGTCCATTTCCTGTGGTAGGTGATGACGAAGCGGTGGGCTTCGTCGCGGATGAACTGGAGGAGTTGGAGGGCCGGTTCGTGATGATCCAGAATGATGGGGTCTTCGGAACCTTCCACGTAGATTTCCTCGATTCTCTTGGCCAGGCCGATGACAGGGGCATCACAGCCGGCGTTTCTGATGGCGGGCAGGGCGGCATGAAGCTGTCCCAGGCCGCCATCCAGAACGATAAGGTCCGGTGCGGGCCAGTCTTTTTCGTTTCCATAGCGGCGGCTCATGACTTCTGCCATGGATTTGAAATCATCGGCATGGCCCTGGGTGGTCTGGAGTTTGAATTTCCTGTACTCCCTCTTCGCCGGACGGCCATGTTCGAAGACTACCATGGAGCCTGTGGTTTCAGCGCCCTGGTTATGGGAAATATCGAAGCATTCCATCCGTTCCGGCAGCCTTGGCAGGTGGAGCAGATCCTTCAGTTTTTTCACTGCGCCCTGTTCCCGGGCGTCCTGGTATTCCCACTGCAGCTTTTTGTCGGAAAGATACTTGGCAGCGTTAGCCATGGCCATGTCCTTTAATCGCCGTTTAAAGCCACGCTGAGGAAGAATAAGGGCCACTTCACTGCCTTTCAGGTTTGTCATCCAGGAAGCAATGAGTTCCTGTTCCGCCGGCAGAAGGGGCAGGATGATTTCCCTGGGGATGGATGTGGGATTGCCACCATAGAAATCACGAATAAAGGCAGTGATGATTTCTTCGTCCGTTTCGTTTTCACTTTCCGGTATGCTGAAGTTTTCCTTTCCCACCATACGGCCGTAGCGGATGTAAAAGACTTCAAGTCCTGCATGACTGCCGTCCCGGGCATAGCCTACGACGTCGAAGTCTCCTTCGCTGGCCACTATATTCTGCCGCTGCTGCACTGACTCCACCGCCCTGATCTGGTCTCTGTATTTAGCGGCCAGCTCATAGTCCATGGCGTCGGAGGCAGCCATCATCTTCTGTTTCAGTTCCTTCACCAGTTCCGTACTTTTTCCTTCGAAAAGGTCGCACACTGTACGTACGTAGGAGTCGTAGTCTTCCCTGGAACAGAGATGGAAGCAGGGAGCGCAGCAGAGATGAAGATGGTATTGGAGGCAGGGCCGGGAAACTTTCATGGAGCGGCAGTTTCGGATGGGATAATAGCGCCTCAGGAGGCTCAGGGTAGTGCGAAGGCTTCCCACATCGGTAAAGGGGCCGAAATAGCGGGCACCGTCGTCATGGCGGATATTTCTTGTCACAAAAATACGGGGCCATTCTTCATTGGTGGTGATTTTCACATAGGGATAGGATTTATCATCCCTGAGGGAAATATTATATTTCGGATGGATTTCCTTGATGAGGTTGCATTCCAGAATCAGGGCTTCCATTTCCGTGGCAGTCATGGTAATGTCCAGATCTTCCGCATGGCGTATCATGGCCGCCACTTTCGGAGAGCGGTTCTTATCCTCTCTTACATAGGAGCGCACCCTGTTTTTCAGGTTCTTTGCCTTCCCTACATAAATCACCCGGCCATCTTTATCTTTCCAGCGGTAAACGCCGGGTGAATCCGGCAGGGCTTCTACCTTGGCCCGGATTTTATCGTTTACGTCAATCATTTTCATGGTCCTTCATCACTTCCCTGGTTCTTTCCATGACCGGAAGCAGGTATTGACCGGTGTAGGACCGTTTCACCCGGCAGATGTCCTCCGGTGTTCCGCAGGCCACCACTTCACCGCCCTTATCTCCGCCTTCAGGACCCAGATCGATGATGTAGTCCGCTACCTTCACCACATCCAGGTTATGTTCGATGACCACCACCGTATTTCCCTGATCCACCAGCTTCTGCAGCACAATAAGCAGTTTCCTGATATCTTCGGTATGGAGGCCTGTGGTAGGTTCATCCAGGATATAGAGGGTATCTCCTGTGCCTCTCCTCATTAGTTCCGTAGCCAGTTTCACACGCTGGGCCTCGCCGCCGGACATGGTGGTAGCAGGCTGTCCCAGATGGATGTAGCCCAGCCCCACTTCCTGCAGTGTTTCCAGTTTTCTCAAAATGCGTGGATGATTTTCAAAGAAAGGTACCGCTTCGTCCACCGTCATGTTCAGTACGTCGGAAATATTCTTTCCCTTATACCGGACTTCCAGGGTCTCCCTGTTGTACCGTGCGCCATGGCATACTTCGCAGGGCACGTATACATCAGAAAGAAACTGCATTTCAATTTTAATAATGCCATCGCCGTGGCAGGCTTCGCAGCGGCCGCCTTTGATGTTGAAGCTGAATCGTCCCGGCTTATATCCCCTCATTTTGGCTTCCGAAGTCTGGCTGAAAAGCTCCCGGATATCATTGAAAACACCGGTGTAGGTGGCGGGATTTGATCTTGGCGTGCGGCCGATGGGCTGCTGGTCAATGTCGATAATCTTATCCACATATTCCGCCCCTTCCATGGTATCGTACTGTCCTTCGGCATTGGAGGTATGGTTCTTGATATTGGACAGGCCCTGATAAAGGATTTCATTCACCAGGGTACTTTTGCCGGAGCCTGACTCACCGGTGACCACAGTGAAAGCTCCCAGAGGGAAGGAAACATTAATATGCTTCAGGTTATGCTCTGATGCGCCCTTGATGGTAAGGAACAGGCCATTTCCTTTTCTTCTGTGTTCCGGCAGAGGAATATATTTTTCGCCCCGAAGGTAGGCGCCGGTAATGGATTTCTTTGATTTCTTAATATCCTCCGGCGTCCCTTCCGCCACCACATATCCGCCGTTTTCACCGGCACCGGGTCCGATGTCCACGACCCAGTCAGCAGAGCGGATGGTGTCTTCATCGTGTTCCACCACAATGAGTGTATTTCCCAGATCCCGCATTCCTTTCAGTGTGGCAAGCAGTTTGTCATTGTCCCGCTGATGAAGGCCGATGGAAGGTTCATCCAGAATATAAAGCACCCCCACCAGACCGGAACCGATCTGGGTGGCCAGACGGATGCGCTGGGCTTCACCGCCGGAAAGGGTAGACGCTCCCCTGGACAGGGTCAGGTATTCCAGGCCCACATTGGAAAGGAAGGTGAGACGGCTTTTCACTTCCCGAAGAATCTGGTCTGCAATGATTTTTTCCTTATCCGTCAATTCCAGCTTCTCCAGAAAGGGAAGGAGCTCGGAAACGGGCATATCGGATATTTCCGCAATATTCTTACCGCCCACCCGGAAGGCCAGGCTTTCCGGACGGAGACGGGCGCCATGACACACAGGGCAGGGCTTCTCGATGAGGTAGTTAGACAGGGATTCTTTCATCTTTTCTGTCCAGGCCTCTTCATACCGCCTCTTCGTCATGGGCACAAGGCCTTCAAACTGCCGCTGGTACGTCTTTGTTTCTCCATCCTGGTTGGTGTAGGAAAAAGTGAGCATCTCTCTTCCACCGTACTTGAACTCTTCCTGTCCTTTGGGAGGAAGGTCATCAAAGCAGGCATCTATGGTGAGATCATAGGATTTCAAAAAGGCGTCCAGCTGCTTGTAAAGCCAGCTTTCCCTGTTGTAAGGAAAGGGGCGGATAGCCCCGAGACGGAAGGTCTGCTTATGGTCCGGCAGGATTCGTTTGAAATCCGCTTCCAGGGAAGAACCCAGCCCCATGCAGGCAGGACATGCACCGAAGGGATTGTTGAAAGAAAAGATGCGGGGTTCCGGTTTAGGCAGAGAAATGCCGCAGTCCGGGCAGGCAAAGTGGGTGCTGAAGAGGTAATCCTTCCCTCCCGGCACCGCTCCCACCATGAGGCCGTCTCCCAGCTTCAGCGCTTCTTCCACAGAGTCCGTGAGGCGGCGCACAATGCCATCCTTAATAATGATGCGGTCCACCACCACTTCAACGGTATGCTTCTTATTCTTCTCCAGTTCGATATCATCGGAAAGAGAAAGCACCTGCCCGTCCACCCGGACGCGCACATACCCTTCCTTCCGGAGTTCTTCCAGAAGCTTCTTGTGGGTTCCTTTCTTCTGTACAGCCACTGGGCCCAGAATCATAAGCTTCGTCCTGTCTCCCAAGGCAGTCAGGGCGTCTACGATCTGGTCTACGGTTTGCCGCTGAATGGGTCTGCCGCAGTGAGGGCAGAAAGCCCGGCTGGCATGGGCAAAGAGCATGCGGAGATAATCATGGATTTCCGTCACTGTGCCCACAGTGGACCGGGGATTATGGCTGGTTGACTTCTGGTCAATGGAAATGGCCGGCGAAAGGCCGGATATCTTGTCCACATCCGGCTTGTTCATCTGTCCTAAAAACTGGCGGGCATAGGCAGACAGGGACTCCACATACTTTCTCTGCCCTTCCGCATAAATCGTATCAAAGGCAAGAGATGACTTTCCCGAGCCGGAAAGTCCGGTGAACACGATAAGTTTATTACGAGGCAGGGTAAGGTCAATGTTCTTCAGGTTATTCTGCCTGGCCCCGTGAATGACAATTCCTTTTTCCATTCTATTCCTTTCTATATAGCATGACAGAGAGCATGCCATGGGTTGAAGATAAATCTATAGATGCAGGTAATCCTGTTTTGAAAAGTCCTGTAAGGCAGCAGTGTTTGGGGATTCTTATACATGGAGATCTCTATGAATGACTGCTGCCCTGAAAGCATAAGCCTCGAACGATGAAAAGGCTTCTCTTATATTCTCTTTTTCATAGGTCTGTTGATTCTCTTTTTTCCGGCACTCACCCTTTTCAGGGCGGCGTCAGCCCGGGAACCGTAACGATCAGTCCACATCTGGCGCAGCTTGGCCAGCTGGTCCCGCCACATGGCAGCTTCTTCAAATTCCAGGGATTTGGCAGCCCGTTTCATATCCTTTTCCGTCTGCTGCATCTGCATATACAGCTCTTCGTCAGACATCTCATCTTTTCCTGCCGGTTTCTTGCCATAGTCTCCCGTTTTTTCCTCAATCTTTGTGAGGTCAATGAGGTCTTTCACCCGTTTCTGCACCGTATGAGGCGTAATGTGATGTTCCTTGTTGTAGGCTTCCTGAATCCTGCGGCGGCGGTTGGTTTCATCAATGGCATATTTCATGGATTTTGTCACCCTGTCGGCATACATGATGACATGACCGTGTTCATTTCTGGCGGCCCGGCCAATGACCTGGATCATGGATGTTTCAGAGCGTAGGAATCCTTCCTTATCTGCATCCAGAATGGCTACCAGTGATACTTCCGGCATATCAAGCCCTTCGCGAAGAAGATTGATGCCCACCAGTACATCGAAGACGCCGGCCCGAAGGTCACGAATGATTTCCGCCCTTTCGATGGTGGCCACATCGGAGTGGAGATACCGTACCTTCACCCCTGCTTCCGTGAGGAAATCGGTAAGGTCCTCTGCCATTTTCTTGGTGAGGGTTGTAATGAGCACCCTTTCATGGGCATCTTCCCGTTTATGGATTTCTCCCAGCAGGTCATCCATCTGTCCTTCAATGGGACGCACTTCGATACTGGGATCCAAAAGACCGGTAGGACGGATAATCTGCTCCGCCAGGTTTGTCTGTACCCCCATTTCATAGGGTCCCGGCGTAGCGGATACGTAAATAATCTGGTTAATCCGCTCCGTAAATTCATCAAAAGTCAGAGGCCTGTTATCCAGGGCGCTGGGCAGGCGGAAACCGTAGTCTACCAGCGTGCGCTTTCTGGACTGGTCGCCGTTGTACATGGCCCGGAGCTGGGGCACTGTCACATGGGATTCATCAATCATAATCAGAAAATCATCGGGGAAATAGTCAAGAAGAGTGTAAGGAGGCTCTCCGGGCTTCCTGCTTGACATGTGGCGGGAATAATTTTCAATGCCGGAGCAGTACCCCACTTCCTGCATCATTTCCAGGTCGTAGTTGGTCCGCTGTTCCAGCCGCTGGGCTTCCAAGAGCTTTCCCTGGTCCCGAAGCTCCTTCAGCCTGCCGTCCAGTTCCTGTTCAATGGAACCGATGGCTTTTTTCAGCTTATCAGAACTGGTGACATAGTGGGACGCCGGGAAAATACCGATATGGTTCCGCTCCGCCACTGTTTCTCCCGTAAGCACATCGAATTCCGTAAGGGAATCCACTTCGTCCCCAAACATTTCAATCCGAACAGCCACATTATTTTCCGAAGCCGGAAATACATCAATCGTATCTCCCCGCACCCGGAAAGTGTCTCTGGTGAAATTCATATCATTCCGCATGTACTGCATATTCACCAGTTTTTCAATAATCTTGTCCCTATCGATTTCCTCTCCCGGACGGAGGGACAGGCCCATGGTACTGTAGTCTTCCGGATCCCCCAGGCCATAGATACAGGACACAGAGGCTACGATAATGACATCCTTCCGTTCAAAGAGGGCCATGGTAGCAGAATGACGCAGCCGGTCGATTTCTTCATTCCGGGAGGAATCCTTTTCTATATAAGTATCCGTCTGGGGTACATAGGATTCGGGCTGGTAGTAATCGTAATAGCTGACGAAATAGTATACCGCGTTGTCCGGAAAGAAATCCTTGAACTCACTGGCTGTCTGTGCCGCCAGGGTTTTGTTTGGTGAAATGATCAGGGTCGGCCGCTGTACTTCTTCAATGACCTTGGCCATGGTAAAAGTTTTGCCCGTACCGGTGGCCCCCAGAAGGACCTGGGCCCACTGTCCCTCATTCAGTCCCTGTACCAGCGACTTCACCGCTTTCGGCTGGTCTCCGGTGGGCTGGAAAGGCGCCTTCAGCTTAAAAGGAATCATCGGTTCCATGTACTGTCTCTGAATCCTGCTTCTATCCATAAACTTCCTCTTTCATCTATTCCGGAAAAGCACCGATTCATTCACTGTCATGGAATCAGCGCTTTCCTTATAGGGTAAAGAAAAATGAAACTATTCAAAATGAACAGTTTCATAATCGATATATTTCTATTTTCAATTATAACATGGCAGGCAAGAAATTTCGCCCCTTTTGACAGGTCTGGAGAGTAAAGGCTCAAAGGGGAATCCGGACAGGCCTGGAAATAGTTTCCGATCGCTATGAACTCCATCTATGTCATGCCGGGCAGGAATCTTTTCCCCTGCCATCAGAAAAGCACCGTTCCATAAGGGTTACGGTGCTTTTGCATTTCTTATATCTGTGCGCCTTTCTGCAGGCGGCTGATTGCTTCTCTGGCCGCTTTCTGGGCTGCTTCTTTTTTATTTTTTCCCATACCGGTGCCGAAGTCTTTACCGTTAATGGTAATCTTCATCCAGATGGTCTTGTCGTGATCCGGGCCTTCGTCACGGACCACTTCATAGCGGATATCTGCCTCTTTGTGCTTCTGCACCAGTTCCTGCAGGTCCGTTTTGTAATCGTGGTCATAGTTTCCTTCATCGATGAGGTCCAGGTATTTCTTCAGATGGCCCAGGATGAAGCGGGCTGCCACTTCGTAGTTGTTATCCAGGTAAATGGCACCGATGACTGCTTCGAAGGCATCGCCCAGGATGGAAACCCTGGTACGGCCGCCGGACATTTCCTCTCCCCTGCCTAGACGCATGTAGTCGCCGATATGAAATTTGGCGGCGCATTCAGCACAGGCCGGTTTGCACACGGCACTGGCCTTGGCACGGGTCAGATTTCCCTCAGGCCAGGTAGGGAAACGAAGGAAGAGGTATTCCCCCACCACCAGGTCCAGCACCGCATCTCCCAGGAATTCCAGTCTTTCATTGTCATGAATCACTTCTCCCTTATGCTCATTGGCATAGGAGGTGTGGGTGAGAGCTGTATTCAGAAGCTGGATGTTCTGCACAGGAATGTTGTTGTCTTCTGCAAATTTCCTTACTTCTTCAAGACGTTCTTTACGCCTTGTTTCTGCATGGCTCATTCTTCATAGCGCCTCATAACAACGACTGCGTTGTGTCCGCCGAAGCCGAAAGCATTGGACATGGTCACGTCCACCTTGACGTCTCTCGGTCCTTCCGGTACATAGTCCAGGTCGCATTCCGGATCCGGGGTCTTCAGGTTCAGTGTCTGGTGAACTTTATTATGTTCGATGGACAGAACGCAGACGATGGCTTCAATGGCACCGGCAGCTCCCAGCAGATGGCCGGTCATGGATTTGGTGGAGTTAATCACTACGTCGTAGGCATGTTTGCCAAGAACGTCTTTAATGGCCTTGGTCTCGTTTTTATCGTTCAGGCCGGTAGATGTGCCATGCGCATTGATGTAGTCAATATCTGTCTCTTATACACATCTCCGAGCCCACGAGACTACGCTGCATCTCG
>ENA-OZSK01000276-OZSK01000276.1-human-gut-metagenome-genome-assembly--contig:-NODE-276-length-12598-cov-6.146058_pt1 | contig 12598 bp, 12 predicted proteins | sample MGYA00244117_ERZ653956 | MGnify/ENA primary metagenome ERZ653956 (study PRJEB26926, sample SAMN06164473) | human gut metagenome | biome: ENVO:00009003; feature: ENVO:2100002; material: ENVO:00002003... | reverse complement strand
TGTATTTCCACATAACTATTGACTTTGCGAGTCAACTTTTTCTAGGGAAAGACAATGTGCCTATACAAAAGTGGTACGCCAAAAACGGAGCGTTAACGCATATATGAAATACAACAAAGAACATTGTAACATTCCCGGGTGCAATCATAGCATATATAGAAACTATATGTGCAAGGAGCACTATGACTTTTATTTGACCGATGATAAATGTCGGGAAGTAAGTGATGATGTTATTGCGGTATATGAAGGAAAAAGTTCTTGGAAGCAAAAGGCATTGGCTTTTAGAGACAATGTTATTCATCATGCTTTTGATTATCCTATGATACGGTACGAACATTTTCCGCTCGAACATGTGTTCTTGCTTGCTTTTCGTTGTTTTGACAAGCATGACAAGGAACGATGTTCTCGCGTGATTGAAGATTTCGATATTCCTGACAATGAAAATATTGCAATGTTCAAGAGGATTGTGAATGTACAAAATGTAGATGATGCGGAGATTAAACCTGTTGAATTTTACTTGCTTTCTAAGCAAGAATTGATATCGGTCGTTCCTTTCCTAATCTTTATATTCTGCGTTTTATTGTCTTATCTGTTGCTGCGTCTTGCACAGCCCTGGACAGGAGAGTTCTTTAGAATGACATATCATGAAACGGTTTGTTTGTATAAACAGGTATTGCCTTATCTCTTGTTGTTGATGTTGGTTCTTTGGAGCGGAATTAGATTGGCTTCATTTTACAATTACTTTGCTCGTAGAGCTTACAATTTGAGTTTGTTCGAAAATGTTGACGGCAATATCAATATGCTAAGTCAGATAAAATATGTAAAGGACAGAAACCTAAAAGCAGGTTCTTATAAGTGTTCTGTTTTGGGTGGCTTGATAGGAGGCGGTTCGTTAGTTGTATATAACTACTTTTCTAACTCTTCTTTTCATATATGTTCTTTTGCATTTATGCTAAGCGAGGTGATGATGGTGGCATCGTTGCTTTATATATACAACATGACCGTTTTGTATTTTCCTGTTTTTGAGGCATTAAAGCACTATAAGTTAAAAATCGATTTATATAACCCTGACCACAATGGTGGACTTGCCAAGATTCACAACTTTCTTTTTAAGACGTTCGTTTATAATGAAGGCTTGATTTTCATAGTCTTGTGGCTCTGTTTTAAGTTCGCAAATGGGTGGGTTTGGTTTATTGTATCTCTGTTGTTTTTAAATAGGGTGAATCATGCCAGATGGAGCGCAAAACTGTATGTTTCATCTTTAAAAGCTTTTTATAGAGCCAAAAAGGTTGAAAGAGAAAAGTTGCTCTTGCAGAATGACGACAAGGCTTTTGATAATATTGAAAAACTGGACAAATTGTATGGAATTAAGGTCTTGAAATATCTATGGAACATTGCCCTTATTGTAGTGTTACCATATTTAATCAACAATGCTGATGACATCATTAAGTGGATAGGAACACAAATTCCGATTATCTGGAATGCTGTATTTATAAAATGATATTTTTTCCTAACTGAAAAAATATACAAAGTTCTTAATAAAAGCATGATTGTGTTATGGATATGATATTAAAATATGCAAGAGGTATATCTTATTCTCAACTTTATAAAAACGAAGAGGATAATGTTGCGAATTTGATAAGTGGACTTCCTACCTGTGAGTCTGTAATGTGGTTGTCATTTTTAGTTCACCAAAAGATAACATTCTTAAAAGATTACAGCAATGTCAGTAGCTTCAACATTATATGGTTATCACGTTCAATATCTCTATACGTTGTATAGGATGTTGGAGTCGGCTGATTCTAAAGAGGTGTTCATGCCTGAAGGAAGAGAAGATTTAGACATATATTTGTGTGGCAAAATTATTGAGACCGTACAGGTGAAATGTTATTCTGGGGCAATTGGGTATGCAGATCTGTTTTCCAAGGCAAAGTCCACTTCTTTGTTTTCTCGTGGCAAGGATAGTTTAGACGCTAATTCTGAGGTTAAGATCTCGTTTGTGGCGGTAGGGCATGGCAATGACAAGGGGTTGATTTCTGATAAATTGACCAAGGTATCGTCTCTTGTAAAGTTGCTCAAAAAAGAGGAATCTCTTCATTTGGATTATGCTTCTTCTAAGAAACTGGCTTCAAAAATCCTGTGGCAGTCTAAATCAGAAACTGAGTTGGAAAACTGTGTTGAATCTGTATTAAAGAATCGTTTTCCATCGATAGATCCTTTAATCGTAAAGGATTATTTGATTCAGTGGATTTGCTATCTTGTGATAAATAGAAAGTCTGCTACCTATGACGATTTATGTTGCCAGGTTGGGCGAATTATTGAGTTCACTGTGCGTCAAAAAGAATTCTTTACCCAATTTGGACTAACGGTGATTCCGCTTTTTCAGTCAGATTATCAAGAAGATGCTAATTCTGAAACATCTTATTATCAAGGTGTATCTGCAAAGGAAATTCATATTGCCAAGAATTATGATGTAGTAAGGGAAGAAAAGTTGCAACAGCTGTATGATAAGCTGAAAGACAATAATCTCGTTTTCATAACGGGTGTCTCTGGTTCTGGAAAAAGCAGTTTGGCTTATCGCTTTTTGAAGATTTGTGGCTGCCCTTTACGATATGAGATTAAGTATGTAAATCAGAATAACATATCGCAGATTATTGCTACCGTCAACGATATTTCTAAAGGTTTGAAGAGCGAAGCTTTCGTATATTTGGATGTACAACCATACGACACTTCATGGATTCAGGTGGTAAATGAAATAGAAGATACTCCATTTGTAAAATGTATAGTGACAATCAGACAAGATGATTGGAATAGATGTTTCAACAAGATAAACACAAACCTTCATTACTCTACTCTTGCAGTAGATTTAACAGAGTTTGAGGCAAAGGATATTTTTGACAATCTATGCGAAAGAGGCTTGTGTCGTGTTGATATATTTGAAGAGGCTTGGGATGATTGTGGACATCCTCAAACATTGCTTGAATATGTGTATTTCCTAACTCAAGGTGTTCCTCTTAGATCAAGAATATCTGGACAGATAGCCAGTCTGGATAAAGATAATGCCTTCCTCCTTCAGTATGTAGCTGTGTCAAATGTCTTGCAGGGTAATATTTCTGTGGATGCCATTCGTAACTTGTGCCATCTTTCCCCAATAGAGTTTTCTCGATGTATAGACCAGATGAAAGGTGAATTCTTTGATTATAATGATGATGGGTTTTCAGATGTTCACCCCATTAGAACTCATATCATTGTTGAAGAGATATTTAGAAATTATAGAAAAGGGTTAGAGGAGATTGGTATGGAACTGTTTGAGCATATAAATGAAAACACTAATACTTTGTTCCTTATGACCCTTTTAGATGAAGGTAAATATACGCCAGATTCTCTTTTAAGGGAACTGGATGGAAAGAAGATAAACTCTATGCAGGCATATATAGTGGCAAGGACTTTGGTGTGGTGTGGAGTCAAGCATTATATTGATAATAATCAAGCTGCATTTGATTGGTTAAGGCAAACTGCGCCTTTGTGTTGGCAGTACTTGGTGCCAGTCAACTTTACGGAAATAGAACTTGATGAGTCTGTAGATAAAATATTTGGTATCCATATTGGATATAATACCCCCCGATATTCAGACAACCGCTTAGGCTAATCCAACACAAGTTTGTACCTTTGCGGAAAATTCTAAAATCACAATGGGCAAAATGAGTAAATTCACCCCTGCCTTCAAGGCAAAAGTAGCCATAGAGGCTATTCAGGAAAAGGAGACGCTTGCAGAACTTGCAAAGCGCTATGAAGTGTCCCCAATTAAAATTACCGAATGGAAGGATGAACTTCTGAAGAATGCAAACCAAGCATTTGAGAAGCCTTCCGATGAAAAGCGCGAGATAAAGAAGCTGAAAGCTGCCAATGAGAATCTGACACGCAAGGTAGGTCAACTGGTGATTGACTGTGATTTTTTTGCAGCTGCCTGCGAGGATGCCGGACTCAAAGTCAGATGATGGAGTATGAGAAGGTGCGTCCCGCAGGCATGAGTTTGAATAGTTTCTGCAAGTATCTTGGACTGACACGTAGCACTTTCTACTACAAGCCCAAAGGCGAAACACCAGAGAATCTCTGTATTATGGAGAAGATAGATAAGTTCTTCCTTGAACATCCAACGACAGGTGTCAAGAAAATGACAGGATATCTTCGCAATGAGGGATTTGCAGTGAATGAGAAGCGTGTACGCCGTCTGATGCGAAAGATGTGTCTGATGGCCATCTATCCGCAGAAATCACTCAGCAAGGGTGGTGCACCAAAGTACTTCCATCCGTATCTGCTTAGGCATCTGGACATAACCCATCGTAATCAAGTGTGGAGTACTGACATCTCGTATATCCCTATGAAAGGCGGCTTTATGTACCTGTATGCAGTCATAGATGTGTTCACCCGTTATATCGTAGGTTGGCGATTGAGCAACACGCTGACAGCTACCAATGCCTATGAGTTGATGAGAGAATGTATCAGGGTACACGGAGCACCGGAAATAGTGAATTCTGACCAGGGAAGCCAGTATACAACCAAGGACTGGCAGGATCTGCTGACCAGCTATGGCATACAAGTAAGCATGGATGGTAGAGGTCGTTGTAAAGACAATATATGGATAGAACGCTTCTGGCGCAGCATCAAGCAGGAGTACATATATCTCAACCCTGCGGAAAACGTTAGTGAACTCCGTTCTGGAATTGCTGATTACGTGAAGTTTTATAACTATGAGCGTCCTCATCAGAGACTGGACAACTTCACACCAGCATCATTTTACGGCAACAAAGAGAAGAAAGTAGGATAAACTCTTGCACAATTCAACTAATAGTATTAACTTTGCTACGCCAAGACAGAGACGCGACGGTTTATGCCGCACGCTGATCTAAAAATCCGAAGGGGCATCGAGCCCCATCGGATTTTGCCAAGACAAGAGAACGCTCGGGATTGTCCGCATGCTCTGGATGGCGCAGCAACCAATGTTCAACCACTTGTCGAATATTGGGGAGTACTATACAATGAAGTACAAAGAATGACTATGTTATTGTCGGATGCCCAGGAAAAGATGAAAAAAATGCAAAACTTATTTCATCAGGTCTTTGATGGTTATGTTGATGCCATTGAGATAAAACAACTTGATGAGAGAGAAAATCAGCAGATGCTGTGCCTTATTACAGTTTATCATTGCTTGGCTCAAAAGCAGCCTTATATGTCTTGCAGACAATTGTTAAAGCAGATAAAGCCTAAGAAGCTGGCGGATTGTCAAACATTTGATATAAATGATAATGCAAGTCAGAACATGTCTGTATCAATTGCTGACGCGATTGAAAATTTAGAGCTGCTACGGAACATTCAGTTGAATAATATTTATAGTAGATGCCCTCATCTTGATGACTTATCTACACAAATCGTTAATAAATATCTAAAATGCTATGATGATGCTATAGATGGTATGAGAGGAAGTTGTTTATGATTGGCTCTGTATTTCAACGAGTCAAAAAGTGTTTTCGTATAACAACTGGATTATAATCGCCTTGTTTATAAACATTTAACCTAAACTTATGCATAATTATGAATTCATCAAAAATAGGCACGATGAGCTCAAAAGTCCATTCCATGACTTTGCCATCTCTGTTGTACATATATTGCCTCAATGTTCCCCCTTACTGAAAAAAGGATTGCGACAAGAGTTTTACATGCTCAATAATAGATGTCGCATCAAGGGCGAGCGTGTGGTATTGAATATAGAAAATCCCATGCAGGACTTTTATGGCAAACGTATAAATGTTCAAGCGATAGTGGGTGTCAACGGTAGTGGTAAATCCTCGCTTTTGGAAATCATTTATCGCATAATCAACAATTTGAGTTGCTTGCTCAGTCGAGGAAAACGACGCAATGCATCCGAGAGCTTATATTATGTGGAGGGGCTTTTTGCCGAAATCTATTATGTGATTGATGAAAGATTGGCAAGAATCTCGTGCTTAGGCAATAAGGTCATCTTTCATCTGATGGATGAGAAACCTGTAGTGCTTACCGCATTTGAAGGCGACAAGGTCTATGAGGAGTACGTCTTGATGGAGAATTTTGTGGAATGGGCAAGAAATAATCTTTTCTATACCATTGTTACCAACTATAGTCTACAGGCTTTTAATGCTAATGACTACTTCTTTGAGGAATGCTATAAGTTGAAGATTGGAGAAAAGAAAGATGAATTTGGTGATAATATCTGGATAAATAGCTTGTTCCACAAGAATGACGGATATATGACTCCTATAGTATTAAATCCTTATAGGGATAATGGAGTGATAGATATGAACAGGGAACATCGCTTAACCATATACCGCCTTGCAGAAATCATGATTTATGCGGAAAAGCATCAGCGGGATTTTATGGAGGGATATAGATTGCATACGATTAGCTATCGCTTTGATGGTAGTTTCTTGGATGAGAAATTCATTGAGGAAAACCATATTGCCGTAGATAAGTATAGAAATTATAAAGTTGGGAATAACCAACGGAACGATATTGGACCCTTGATATTGCATGGTTATGGAATGGGGGGGCGACTTGATTTCAATGACATGGTGCATAGAACGGCAGGTATGTATCTTATCTACAAAACGCTTTCCATAGCCAGCAAATATCCTGCCTATGAAGAGTTTGCAGAAATAGGCAACTTGTCGTGTTTTCAAAAACATGTTGATGGAGGATTGCAAGAACAGATTGTCAGACTTGTGAATGCCATATTAAAAGACAAGTCGCATATCACGCTCAAGATACGGCAAGCCTTACATTTTACAGAAGCCTTGCTTGATGGAAACTTGCAGCCTAAAGATTTGTTGAATAGTAGATTTCCGTATGGCTGGTATATGGAAAGGGTAGCTCCTGACAAAAAACTGCGGAGCATGAGGGATATACAGGAATATCTTCCACCATCCTTCTTTACGACATTGATAGAAGTGGATAGGTTTGTGGATGGTAGACGTGTGAATGAAGATCCTATCCCTATAGAACGCCTTAGCTCTGGTGAACGCCAATATCTTTATATGTTCAGTACCTATATCTATCATATCCTCAACTTGCTTAGCATTCAAGAATCTCATCGTGTGAAGTACAGAAGAATCAATCTTGTGCTGGATGAGGTAGAGATTTGCTTTCATCCTGAGTATCAACGTAAATTCGTCAATGAACTATTGGGTTATATCAAGAGGCTTTATATGAATAGAAACGCTTCTTTTAACATCATGATAGCAACACATTCTCCTTTTATCTTATCGGATATTCCGCAATGTAATATCCTTTATTTGGAAGATGGATGTGTACCAGACACAAGCAAATTTAAAAATCCTTTTGCTGCCAACATCTGTGACATTCTTTATCAAAGTTTCTTCTTAAAGAATGGTTTTGTAGGAGAGTATGCCAGACGAAAAATCAATGACATCATTAGAAGGCTATTGCCTAATGGATATTTCACAGAGAAATGGGAGGAGCAGTTTAACTTGTTGATGGAGATGATAGGCGACCCATTCTTGAGGATGCAGTTGCAACAACTATATGAAGACAGGAGGAACCGACATGCGAAAAATAGAGATTGATGGTGTTGTTCGCCGCTTTGCTGATGATTACAAGTCTAAAGTGATTTTGCAATTGCCTGATGTTACTGTAAAGTTGCAAGAATTGGCAAAGTTTGTTGCAGACAATAATCCATGGATGGACAAGAATGCCATCACGGACTATATTGGTCAGATGATAGCTGACTATTCCGATTTGCTCACATTGGAACCTAAGAACTGGCAGACCTATATATATAAATATAATAAGGTGTTGGTGCGAGAACCCAATATGCTGACCATGGAAGTGAATTATCGTCTGAAGGTCAAGGGTGGTTTTTATAAAGGTAATCTTTATGAGCGAATATTAGCGTGCCTTGGTTATGAGAATGCACGATTAATATTAGGACCGATTCACCAAACGATGGGATTGAAAACATGTGTGTATTGCAATGTGAATCCTACCATTGCTGTGGAAGGTGACGTGATGTATCAGATGGATCATTTTATGCCACAAAGCAAATACCCTTTCTTAGGTACTTGCTTTTACAACTTGCAGCCCAGTTGTGGAATATGTAATGGACATAAGGGAAAGAAATCTTGTGACTTCGGGCTGTATGTAAATGTAGAACAACGCAAAGAATTGAATCCTTTTCGATTAATGTCAATCATATCACAAGTGCCTATGAAAGAAAATGGCGAATGTATGGACATTCAACTGAGATCTAAAAATAAGACAGTGACGGAGGTATGTAAGAAACATGACAAGATGTTCCATATTCATACCATGTACTCAGCTTATAAAAGCAAGGTTTCTGAGTTGTATGATAGGTGTTATCAGCTGAATGAATCTGCGGTAAACGCTATGGCTGCTGCTTTTGGAATACCTCCAACAAAAGAGTGTGTTCTTTCTTTTATTTCTGGAAATTTTAGCTCGGATGAAACAAAGATACATCAAGAGCCTTTTACAAAACTAAAACAAGATACCATTCTGCAAATGAAAGAAGGTGGATTGTTGCCAAAATGATAAGTTTATGCTTAAAATATTAATCAATGCATACGCTTGCTCGCCAGGAATGGGCAGCGAGCCAGGAATGGCGTGGAACTGGGTGAGCAATCTTGCCAAGTTCTGCGAACTGTATATCATAACCGAAGGGGAGTTTCGGGAGAAGATAGAGGCTGTGGTGCCTACGCTGGAGCAGGGCAAGAACATGCACTTCTATTATAACCCCGTCTCGGAGGAAATACGCAAGATGTGCTGGAACCAGGGCGATTGGCGATTCTACAAGTATTATCGTGAGTGGCAGTGGAAGACGTATCTCATGGCGAAGGATATTTGTTCTTCTGAGCATATTGACGTGTTGCATCAGCTGAATATGATAGGATTTCGTGAGCCGTGCTATCTCTGGAAGTTGTCGAAGGAGAACGGCGTGCCGTTTGTTTGGGGACCAGTGGATGCTAAGGACAAGTTCCCCGTGGCATACTTGGATGGGGCGAACATAAAAACAAAGCTGTTCATGCAACTTAAGAACTTCCTCACTGGCATTCAGTTGAGATATTCGGGACGTGTGCTTAAGGCTGCCCGTCAAGCTTCGGTTGTTTTCTCAGCTTCCTCAAACTCGCAGCGCTCGTTCAAGAAATACATGCGCATCGACTCGCCATTGCTTAACGAAACCGGCTGTTACGTTCAAGAGCATCCCGTAACGGACAAATCGCAGAAGGAGACTTTCGATGTGCTTTGGGTTGGCAAGATGGATTTTCGCAAGCAGTTGGCTCTGGCTTTACAGACCATGGCATCTATCGGCAACAACAAGTTCAGACTACACATCGTAGGTGGTGGTGATTCTGCTTTTTATCAGCAGATGGCTGAAGGCTTAGGCATTGCCGACCAATGTGTTTGGCATGGTGCGGTCAGTCACGACGAGGTGCAGAAGTTAATGCAAGCGTCGGACGTGTTCTTCTTCACCAGTGTGGCAGAAGGCACGCCGCATGTGGTGTTGGAGGCAATAGGTAACAATCTCCCCGTGGTATGTTTCGATACTTGCGGTCAGGGTGATGCCGTGAACGACAAGGTAGGCAGAAAGGTGGCTCTCTCTAATCCAGCGCAATCAGCCGCCGACTTCGCACAACAGCTTAACGATATGGAGCATGACAGAACCCTGCTCAAGCAACTGTCGGAGAACTGCAAGCAAAGACAAACCGAACTGTCGTGGGAGGAGAAAGCCAAAACGATGGTGGAGTGGTATGAGAAAGTAAGATAAGTGATATATCTTAGATAATAGAATGAGTAGGTGTGGGGGCGTTAATAATTGTGATAACAAACGTTAAATATATAGCCGTTTAGTCTATCTGCACAACCACATTGCCTTTTTTTTATTATTTTTGAATGCGTTTCGACCGTTAACAACGGTCAAGGAACAATCGGACATCGTTGCACACGATGTGCCATTATTTCGTCATTTTAAATTACTAAAGCAATGTTTCATAATATTGAAATAAATAGATTACGTGGTATAAAACACTCGAAAATAGAAGGCTTGAAACAGATAAATCTTTTCTTCGGAAAGAACAACTGTGGCAAGTCGTCACTTTTGGATGCTATTTTTCTCATATCAGGTATATCTAATCCGAAGTTGCCTCTTAATGTTAACATTATACGCAACTATCGTCGATTGGAACCTTCTGATATGAAGCTGGACTTCTATTCTCTTGACATGAGCAGCCCTATCGTAATAAAGGCTGAGAATGACGAAACAAGAGAGTTGCAAATATCTGTTGTTGAGTCGTCTTCAAGCAAGGTGAACCTTCTGGGCGAAGACAACAATGTGGCTTCTACCGATCCTGACAATAAATATGGTTTGGTATTAAAGTATAAGGTTGACGAGCATGCTTACGAGTCTTCAATAATAATGTCGCATTCTTCTAACAACTCTCTGGAGCAACGAATAAAGATGCCTGCACATTATAAGGAGAAACTCACATGTAGATATCTTAATCCGAAGTTCGACTTTACGACTTCCATTGACGGACTTGTAGACGTAATAAAGAACAAGGACGAGGCGTTCATCGTTAACGCTTTGCGACTCATAGAACCAAATATCAAGGATTTTGTTCTTTCGCAAAATGAGGTTTTGGTGGATATCGGTCTGGATAAGCGCATTCCTATAAATATGATGGGAGACGGAGCACGCAAAATTTTATCTATCTTGACCTCCATATACGAATGTAAAAATGGTATAGTGTTGATAGACGAATTGAGTAATGGCTTCCACTATTCTGTTATGAAAGGGGTGTGGCGAGCGATTGTTTCTGTAGCTAAGAAAAACAATGTGCAGATTTTTGCCACTACACACGACCTGGATTCAATAAAAGGCTTGCGTGATGCTGCAAAGTCTGGCGAGGAGTATGATGACTCTATCGTATGTTTTAAATTGCAGCGTACTGCCGATTACGAACTGAAGTCGTATACATATTCTCTTGACAGCGTTGATTATTCTTTAACCCAGGAAATAGAAATCAGATAGTATGAATCTTATGATGGAGAATCTTATCCGCAAAGATCTACATAAAGATTGGTGGGATTGCTTTGAGGACTATGAAACATGTATTCAAGGAGCAAAGGATTCTGAAAACAATCAAAAATACAATCTGCCTAATCGTAAAGCAAAGCTCCATACTTATATCACTTCGCAGCAGTTAAATAAAAAACAGCGTGACAAGATAGGTTCCGGATTCTGGCTTTTTGATGATCCTAAATATTGGGATTTAACACGAGAGGCTTTGAAGCCGTTATTGGATTTTTTTGATGCGCATCTAAAGTGATAGCTTTTGAAAAAGGGAGAATTTGATTATAAATTCAAGATTGATGTTTCGATTAAAAAACTTAAATATACTTGGTAGCAAGGCGGAGCTTGACGCGCTGCCGAAGGGCAAACTGCTCATTAACACAATTAACGCTCATTCGTACAACACGGCGCGTAAGGATGAACTGTTCGCTGAGGCGCTGACAAACGGTGATGTGCTCATTCCGGACGGGGTGAGCATCGTGAAGGCGTGCAGATGGATAAAGGCGAAGAGCCTGCCGAAGGAACGTATCGCAGGATGGGATCTCTTCGAGTTTGAAATGAACAAACTCGAAGAATGTGGAAGAACACTCCGTTCGCCCCAGCGAACGGTAATGTTCATGGGTAGCTCGCAGAAGGTGCTCGACCTGATTGTGAAGCGGGCTGCGGAGGTATACCCACACTTGAAGATCGTTACCTACTCGCCGCCGTACAAGCCGGAGTTCTCGGAGGAGGACAACAAGGCGATTGTGGAGGCGATAAATGCGGCTGATCCCGACCTGCTGTGGATAGGTATGACGGCGCCGAAGCAGGAGAAATGGACCTACTCGCATTGGAACGAACTCAATATCCACTGCCATGTGGGCACCATCGGTGCGGTGTTCGACTTCTTCGCTGGTACTGTGGAACGTGCTCCTATGTGGTGGCAGTGTCACGGTCTGGAGTGGCTCTACCGACTGCTGAAGGAGCCGAAGCGCATGTGGCGCCGATACATCATTGGCAACACGCTGTTCCTTTGGAATATGCTGAAGGAGAAGTGCTGAGCTTGCTCTGACGCAAGCTGCTATCAGAACAGTAATAAAAATCAGGAACAAGTTTAATAATACTTATTTTCAGCTGGATAGTATCAGTCATTCTGATAAAGACAAGCGGAAACCTTAAGGTTGCATTATAACCTTTTGGTTTCCGCTTTTTTATTAGAGCAGTTAAGAAGGATTGCTATGCCTCAGCCTATTTTAAGCTAAACTTAAGCGTCTGCACATCACGGCTGTTGGGGCCGACCATGATGTTGAAGTCGCCTGGTTCACACTTATACTCGAGCTGCTGGTTGTAGAACATCAGATCATCGGGAGTGACGGTAAAGCTCACCGTCTTGGTCTCGCCCTTTTTCAAGTTTATACGCTTGAAGCCTTTTAACCCAAATCGGTCATTAGGATTTCTCTGTGTCGTACGGCAAAGAGAAAT
>ENA-OZSK01000269-OZSK01000269.1-human-gut-metagenome-genome-assembly--contig:-NODE-269-length-12681-cov-3.762712_pt1 | contig 12681 bp, 8 predicted proteins | sample MGYA00244117_ERZ653956 | MGnify/ENA primary metagenome ERZ653956 (study PRJEB26926, sample SAMN06164473) | human gut metagenome | biome: ENVO:00009003; feature: ENVO:2100002; material: ENVO:00002003... | reverse complement strand
AAAATATCCATATCATTTATGAGGATGTGCTGAAAGCCGATTTGAAGACTATCCTGGGGGATAAGGACTGGCGCTGCGCCGCCAATCTGCCCTACTATATCACCACACCCATTCTCCTTTCTCTTATCCAGTCGGACCTGCCCATTTCTCTTTTTGTATTCATGATGCAGAAAGAAGTGGCAGACCGTATCCTGGCCAAACCGGGCTCCAAAGATTATGGTGCCCTGACCATCGCTGTGAATTTTGACTGCACGGCGGAAAGGGTACTTGATATCCCGCCTTCCGCTTTCATACCAAGGCCTCAGGTCACCTCCACGGTTCTCAAAATCCGAAGGAGAGAAAAGTCGGCGGTAGAAGTAAAGGATAGAAAACTTTTTTTCTCCCTTGTCAAAATGGGATTCGGACAGCGGCGTAAAGTATTTACCAACGCCATGAAATCCGGCGGCATTCCTGCCGACTGGATACCTGAAATCCTGGAAAAAGCAGATATTGATGGCAAAAGGAGGGGCGAAACTTTCTCCATGGAAGAATACGCCCGCCTGGCAGATGCCTGGTATGATAAAATTCATGAATAAGAAAAACCCGGAGAGAAATCTTCGGGGTTTTTTATACGGCGGGCTTTTCTGACATGCCATCGGCGTGAGGGTTTAGAAGTAAAGCAATGGGATTCTGCCCGCTATCAGTGGATGGGTTCAAAGAAAGGTGGTGGTAGGCGGCTTTTTTATCTTTATGACTTGGGGATTTGAGCGAAAAAACCATGGAAAAACCGGCAGACGGTCTTTGGACGTCGGACAGGGACCCTTTCCTCAGGCAGGCGTTGGATGGCCCCTTGACTCTGTCATTCTGAACGCAGTGAAGAATCTCGGTACGTGGCAAATATGAAGCCATAGGAATTCATGCAGGGGCCTGGTACCTGAAGCACACTTCCCGCCGACTGGTATTTAGTAGCGTTTCCCCTACTTACTGTTCTTACCAAGATCCTTCGCTTTGTGGAGACCCTGCAGAGGGTCTCCAAGTCAGCCGAAGTTGGCCCTTAGCCTGCACATAAAAGGGCCTTCCTATTGTCGGCTGACCGACCCCGGATGACGGTGGGAGGCGGGAAGAAATCGAGGCAGCACCGGTCGTTGGATGGCCCCTTGACTCTGTCATTCTGAACGCAGTGAAGAATCTCGGTGCGTGGCAAATATGAAGCCATAGGAATTCATGCAGGGGCCTGGTACCTGGATCACACTTCCCGCCGACTGGTATTTACCGGCATTCCTCTCACTTACTGTTCTTACCAAGATCCTTCGTTTCACTCAGGATGACGAGTGGGAGGCGTGGCTCCCCAGCCACTAGCAACCCTCGGCCCAGCGGGCCGTCAACCATCAAGCCCCAAAGGGCCGTCAACCATCACATCGGCGTATCCTTTCCATAAAATTATAAAATAAAAGAAGGAGGTATTCAACGCCATGAATATCTCCTTCCAAATCAGGAATCGATTATTTCACTTCCGCTTCATAGCGGGCCAGAGTGAAGCAGAGGTCAGAGAGACGGTTCAGATAGCGGATATCCACATCATGTACATCTTCTGCTTCTGCCAGACGCCACATACATCTTTCAGCGCGGCGTACCACGGATCTGGCCACATCCAGGAAGCTGGAGCCCTTTGTAGCTCCGGGCACCAGGAAATGGTCCAGAGGTGCCAGGGATTCAGTATACTGGTCGATGATGTGTTCCAGGTTGGTCACATGTTCCGGCGTAATGTTCGGTTCCTGGTCCAGGCTGGCCACATCAGCCATCAGAAGCCACAGTTCCTTCTGGAGCTTGTAAATCGTTTCCTTCACATTGTCATGAGCCGCAAAAGCGCGGGCCATTCCCAGTACGGAGTCCGCTTCGTCCACTGTACCATAAGCTTCAACGCGAAGACTGCCTTTCGATACCCTCTGATTGGTATAGAGGCTGGTCTGTCCCTTATCACCTGTACGTGTATATACCTTTGCCATGACAATCACCTTATTTCTTCAATTCAGGGAACCAGAGAGCAATTTCTCTTGCTGCTGTTTCCGGAGCATCGGAAGCGTGAACTACGTTTTCATCGATGGAAGTAGCGAAATCACCGCGGATGGAGCCGGGTACAGCTTCCAGCGGGTTGGTAGCGCCGTTGATCTGGCGTACTGCTGCTACTGCATTTTCACCTTCGATAACCATAGCCAGTACAGGACCGGAAGTGATGAAATCGATGAGAGCCTTGAAGAAGCCTTTGCCCTTATGTTCAGCATAATGTTCTTCAGCCAGTTCTACAGGAACATTGATCATTTTGATTGCGTGAATGGAAAGGCCCTTTCTTTCGAAACGGGAAATCACTTCACCGCAGATGTGTTTCTTCACGCCGTCCGGTTTTACAAGTACAAGAGTTTTCTGAATGTCAGCCATAAATATGACCCTCCTTAATAAGAATGCATTTGTGCTGCGATCTCACGCAGCTTTTCCACCCGCTCCTCCGTAGAAGGATGCGTTGAAAACAGATTTGCCATTCCGCCGACACCGGCCAGCGGGTTAATAATGAAAAGCCCGCAGGTAGCCGGTTTCGCATCAGCCATTACCTTATGATGGGCATAGGCATCCAGCTTCAGAAGCGCATTGGCCAGTGCCAGAGGTTTACCGGAAATCTCAGCGCCCGAAGCGTCAGCCATGAATTCCCGGGACCTTGACAAAGCCAGCTGGATCAGAGTCGCCGCCAGCGGAGCCACCACGATGGTCACCAGAAGAGCGATGGGGTTTGCACTTCTCCCCTCCTCATCCCGGCCGCCGCCGAAAATGGCAGCCCACTGGGCAATATTGGCAATGTAGCTGATGGCTGTAGCAATAGATGCAGCCAGCGTCATTATCAGTGTATCACGATGACGGATATGTGACAACTCATGACTTAAAACTCCTGCCAGCTCATCTCGGTCCAGCATGGAAAGAATCCCTTCTGTTACAGCTACAGCCGCATGATTTTCATTCCGGCCCGTAGCAAAAGCATTGGGCACATCCGTAGGAATCACATAGAGCCTGGGCATGGGCATATGGGCCTTCTCCGTCAGCTCCCGCACCAGCTGGTACAGCTCCGGCACATCAGACTCCGACAAAGGCTGGGCATTATAGGCGCGGAGCGCCATTTTATCGCAATTCCAGTAAGTATAGAAATTCATGGCGAATGAAATAAGAAGCATGGTGAAAGCACCACTCCTGCCGCCCACGACACCGCCGATTGCCATGAGAATCACGCTGAGCAGTGTCAGCAGCATCACCGATTTGACTCTGTTCAAAGAAAAGACCTCACTTTACGCAATAAATAGAAATTTATGAATATGTTGAAATAAAAAAAGTGGTCGGAACGACATGATTCGAACATGCGACCTCTACCACCCCAAGGTAGCGCTCTACCAAACTGAGCTACGTCCCGACATCGGTTACAAGTAATAGGATACACAATGAAGAGAGATTTGTCAAGAGAAATTTTACATTTCTATTTGGGAAATAAGAAAATGAGGGTTCTTAAGATAGACCGGCCTCTGGCGGTCGGGTTCGTAAGTGGGTCTTCGGCCCCAGGGTTGGAGTGGCATTATGGGTCCTGTGAGCGCGCAAAAAAAGCTTCCCGATTTCTCAGGAAGCTTTTTGATCAGAATTGAAATACCACTTTGCCCAGCACATGGTCCACCGGCACAGGGCCGATAAACCGGCTGTCGGAGCTGTGGTTGCGGTTGTCCCCCATCACAAACACCATGCCCTCGGGAACCGTATAGGAGCCATCCATGGAAAATTCCATAGGTTCATTGATATAAGGTTCATCCAGCTCACTGCCATTGCGGTACACATGGCCGTTCTTGAACTCCAGCTTATCGCCGCCTTTGCCGATGACCCGTTTAACCCATACATTATGACCCTGGGAAGATTTGTCGAAAATGGCAATATAATTCTTCATCGGTTCATCCAGATCATCCATCCAGGAACGCTCCCTGTGGGTCCGGCTGTCGATAATGACGATATCTCCGTAATTCGGCATTTCTCTAAGGACATGACTGATTTTCGAAACAATGAGATACTCCCCGTTGGTGAGGGTGGGATACATAGATTCACCGGACACCTTGGTGGGTACAAACAAAAAAATGTGAATCAGCATGGCCAGAAACAGGGCCACCACAATAGAATAAACCCAATCTAAAACTTCGTGCATAAACTCTCCTTCATCTATCTGAAAATGTAAAATCCCTCTGCGCATGTTTCATTGTACAACATCACTCCTCTTTCCGCCAGTTTTTCCTGTAAAATCCCCGGGACCTGCTGATACAAAAACCGTGAGTCCCCGGAATGCCCCTTTCTTCCTTTTCCCTGCTCAAGATGATGCATGGCAGGCACCTTGCCATCAGAAAATTTTCATGTAAAAAAGACTGCGAAGAAATGATTTCCAATTTTTCACAGTCCCTTTCAGTGATTTCCTATAGAAACCCTCATGCAGGAAGGACCTTTGCCTCTATCCTTCCTCCTGCCATTTACGTCCCTCAGACTTGAATGATATTTCCGGCCTCCACCGGTATGGACAGGCGGAAAACTTCTGTAGTCTTCTTGAAATCATCCAGGTGCAGGACTCCCATAAGACGGCATATCATATCGCCGGCAGGGGTATAATTATGGGCATGGCAGAAAGCGATAATCTGTTCCGTATATATGCAAAGCTTGCTGAAGTCTTCGAAGTAAACAAAAACGCTTGTACTGCTGGGAAGCTGTTCTACTCCAGCGATTTCTCTATTTTTTCCCTGTACAATGATTCCCAGTTTTTCTGTCCGGTACCGCTGATGTTTGATATCATCCAGACTCAGTGTGACAAATGGAAAATTCAGATATCCCTCTGTAAATCCACTCTTAAGCAACTGTCCTTCAATGGAGGATGCATCATAAATGACACTGCCTATATCTTCAAGCACATAATTTCTAACTGCCTTTTTTTCATATACATATTCGGCTGTAATAAAGCCCATCTGAATGAATCCATTGGGCGGGCGATGGCAGAAATGGTCAGCCCCTTTCATCATCCGCTCCAGCTCCTCTTTCCGAAATTCAAATTCAGCCAGCGCCTGATTCACCTCATCTAGCTTCTTTTTGTATATCTGTTCGAGAAAATCATAGTCATTCCGTCTCAATATTTCTTTTATCTCTTTCAAGCTCATATTGAGTGCTTTATGATGCTGTATCATATGAAATACCAGACACTGCTGAACATCATAATAGCGATATCCCGTTTCCGGATTTACATAAACAGGAGAAAGGATACCCACTTTGTCATAATGACGAAGTGTAGCAAGGGTAGTGTGATTTAGTTTGGCCATCTGCCCGATTAACAGTCTATTATTTTTCAAGATTCCCTCCAAGCAGCAATGCTATCGTAAACACCTCAAAGCTGGTCTTGTCAGCTCATTGCAATCCTTCTAAAAGAAATGAATACCCCGCCTTCCTGCTGGAAACCTATTTTCAAAGGATGCAGAGTGTACATATATTTCCATAAAACCATGGAAATATGACTCATTTTGAAACAGAATTCTCCAGATAAATCAAAATGTTTTCTGACAGTTTTTTACCCCTCCCGCGTACATTTCCTCTAATTGTCCACTGGAAACGTACACAGGGGCTATGGGACCCATTTCCGGATTTTGATAAAGCATTTATAAACCTCCCATACTTTACTTATCTATTATATCTATCATAAACCATATTTAGCATAAAGGTCAATAAACGCTTTGGCTTAAAAGATTAATTCTTCCTGATTTTAAGAGGATATTTCCTTTATTGTAGAATGATTTTTTCGACATATTCAGAAAATAATGATGTTTCTACCATATGCACTAAATCCTTCAACCATAATAAAAAAGCAGTGCAGATCATGAATCTGCACTGCTTTTTTAATCACACTTCATCCCGAAGTCCTACCAGATAATCAACGGACACATGGTAGTACTGTGCCAGTATCAGCAGCTTATCTGCCGATATTTTTCTCTTGCCCAGCTCATACATACCATAGGCAGCCTGGCTGCAGTGAAGCACACCGGCCACATCGGTCTGTGACAGATTATTGGATTTTCGAAGGAATTTCAGCCGCTCTGGCCAAACAGCATCAGCATTTTTCATAGACATCACATCCTTTTCCATCGATTGCTCTATTTTCCGTTTTTATCCAGCTTAGCCAGGATTTCCGCCATTTTCTGCTCCAGAGCATCGATACGTTTATCCTTGTCTGCATTGTCCTTCTTCAGGGCATCGATTTCCTTAGACTGACTGTTGATGACTTTTGCCATTTCTGTCTTGGACATGGCCTCGCGTCCTGCGCCGCCGCGTCCTACCTTGAAGGAAACGCCTGCATTGAAGCCGGGATCTCCATTCCCCAGGGAAACGCCTACGTTCACCATGGTATTTTCATTGGGATGATAGAAGGCACCTACAGCGGCGGCATTGGCATTGCGGTAATGGCCATAGCCTACAGCAAAGTCTGCCTTGTCGTCGGGATCATAGTCCAGCGGATGGAGAGCGGCCAAAGCGTTGCTTCCGGCTGCGGCCTTATTGATGTTATTGTTGAGCCTGCCGTAAGCATTGTTCATATCCCGGTAAATCTGCTGGGTATTGGCAGCGGTGACGCCGTTCACATAGCCAACATTAGCAGCGCTGGTGGGGTCGTTAGCATCGCTGACAACACCCGTGATCACGCGGCCCTTGCCATCGTTGCCATTGACATCAATCTTCGTCGCAGCGTCGGAACCGCCAATCTTGATGGTCTTGCCATCACTGTTAATGAGGTCGCTAGTCTTCTTGACCTGGGTATCGAGTGACGTCAGGTTCTGGGCCGTGGTGTTGGTCGTCTTGATGTAGGTGCCATCGGTGGCCGGCCGCAGTTCGTTGTAGATGGTATCACCGGAAATAAGGCCCTTGTCGCCGCTGGCGACTTTACCATTGCCATCGACGCTAACTGTAAAGGTCTTCGTACCGTCTTTTGTTTCATTCGTAACGGTTACATAATCACTGCCTTTGACATCCACTGCGTCCTGCGCCAGGCTCTTGATGACCGTCTGGCCTTTTTCCGTGAAGCCTTCACCATCTTTGATCTTGGTGATGTCAGCCTTGATTTTTGTATCCGCGTTTTCACGAGCCATCTTTTCATCAAAGAGCTGACCGCCGTTGACGGCATCTTTACTGTCCTTGCCTACGCTGCCATCTTTGACATTAGTAATAGTTGTACCCTTCTCGCCGGCTAACGTAATCTTAGACTTCTTGCTGTCATTATCGTACTGGACGGCATTGTCGGTGAGATCCCTTACGTTGGTCTTAATTTCGCTGATGTCTTTCGTATTCTGGGCAATCTTATCGGCATTGGCCTTGACATGTGCATCGAGGGCACCTAAGTTCTGACCGGTTGTTTTACCTTCAGAAATATAATTCAGCGTCTTGCCATCCTCTGCAACAGGCTTGTTGTACTCATAGACAGTCTTGCCGGTAACCAGTTGGCCATTATTGGCTTCGATTTTGCCAGTACCGATAGCACTGCCCCAAGCATTTTCATTCTTGGTCATTTCTTCTTCGGTTGCCGGAGTCTTGCCATCTTCACCTTTCAGATTAGCACCGATATTAGAGGCATCGACGTTGGCTTTGCCTGCCAATGCCTTGTTGGTAGTATCAGCTGCACTATTAACAGCCTCATTGACCATGTTCTGAACATCGCCGATGTTGGCGGCATTGCCTTTGTTCTGGTCTGTAACAGTATATTTGCCATTTGCATCTGTTTCAATGCCACTGCCTACATTAGTAATGACTTTGTTGCCACCATCAATGCCTTTGTTGGTAATACTTGGACCGTCCGTAATCGTCAGACCATTACCATTCACTACTGTCGTAGAAGTCGTTGCCGATTCTCCTTCGCCAGTTGTGGTTGTATAGGTGGTGCTGTTCATTCCTGTCAAATCCTTAGACAATTGGACTTTCAGCTTGTCGCCATCACTATTGACACCGATGTTGCCTTCTGTCAGGTCGCCCTTCGCACCGCCGATGATATCGAGAGTGTTGTTGAGCTTCTTGTTAATGACAGTCGTATCATCACCCTTGAATTTCAGGCCGTCTTCCATGGTAGCTACCTGATGGTCTCCAGCCGCATCTGTGTAGACGATACGGGTAATGCCATTCTTGCCATCAACACCGTTAGCGCCATTGATGCCTTTGTCCTTATCATCGTAGCCTTTCTTGACAATAATATCTGCAGAAGAGCCATCCCTGCCAGTAAGGCCGATATGACCTTCTGAACCATCCTTGCCGTCTTTACCATTGTCGACCTTGATGGTCACGCCATCCTTGCCATCATTACCCTTGATGGAGATGCCGTCTTTGCCGTCAATACCAACACTGGACTGGCCGTCCTGGCCACTGATGCCGATGCTGCCGGGAGTACCGGGAGCACCATCTTTGCCATTCTTGCCGTTTACAGCCAGCTTTTCCACGGACATATCCTTATCCATGAGGATTGTGATGTTGCCTTTTTCATCGATCTCCGTAGTCAGATTATCAGCTGTGTATTCATGGCCCTCTGTCTTCTTAGTGCCCTGAATCGTCACCGTGCTGCCCAGCTTAGCCGTGTATTCATTACCAGAGTTAGCAGCAAATTTCAGGCCCTTGCCTGTCAAATCGGACTGAACAGATTCCAGCTGGCTTACGTTGACTGCGTCTGTATCATTGACACCAGCTCTGACATGGATGATACGGCGTTCCTTGTCCTTAGCACCGATAGAAAGGACGCCATAGCCATTATCTGTATCCAGAATATCTTTTTCACCTACAGTGCTGCTAGCGCCAAGTGCCACAGAGTTCTTGATTTTATCTGGGCGTCCCGTGACGTTCGCATAATAGCCAATAGCTAAATTCTGACTGGAAGTAGTAGAAGCATGGGTGCCTATAGCTGTGCTATTGTTCTCAGCTTTAGCATACGAACCAATGGCCATAGCATTGCTACCGGCCGTTGCATGTGATCCAACAGCTACAGATTCACCCCCGTTTGCCACAGCACTGACACCAGCTGCCAAGGAATTTGTACCTTTTGCACCATCATTGTTGTAGTTACCTGTTGTAACACCATCGGATTTAACACTGTAGAAATGCGTCAATCCATCCTGAACTTCTTTCAACTGGCTGACATTGACAGCATCCGTATCATTGACGCCGGCTCTCACATTGATGATGCGACGGGTTATGCCTGGTTCTCCGGACTGACCAACAGATCTACCTACAGAAACGACCCCGTCAGATCCATAAGTTCCATTATCAGTTGGAAGAATATCTCGTTTGGTAACTTTGCTGCCATAGCCAATAGCTGTGGACTTGTTTACACCACTCTCAACGCTTGCATAATTACCAAGAGCCATGTTATCACTGGAAACGGCAAAAGCATTGGCACCTACTGCAATGCCCTGATTACCGGCTTTTGCTTTTTCGCCTATAGCAATAGCCTGAGTCCCCGTCGAAGTGCTTGTGCCGATAGCTACTGAATTATCACCTTTTGCGGCAGCTCCGACGCCAGCAGCCAAAGCATTCTTGCCCGTAGCCCCATCATTGTTGTAGTTACCAGCAGTTGTATCCTTGGAATTTACACTATAGAAATGAGTTTTCGATTTGTTCAACTGCTCCATAACAACGACATCATGGTCATCAATACCATCCGCTACCTTGACAAGGCGGTTGTAGTACGAAGAAGTATAGGGAGCTTTCTTTTTCACCGATTTTGGTGCTTTTGAATAATCATTTGTTGTGCCATCAACAGCATATTTTCCCGCAGGCAATTGCTCCCATTCATAAGTATAGCCCGACTCATCACCTGCATCGTGGCCAAATGCGATGGTGCCGTATTCATCGGCAGTAGCCTGATATCCTAATGCTGTAGCGAATTTATCATAATGAATAAGTCTTCCTGGTTCACCAGGGCCATAATCGACGGACTGGTCCCTTGTGTAATATCCTGGTAATTCCTTACCAGAATATTGATCTTCGAGTACTTTTTCAGCATCATCGCCGGTGACATAAGTTTTTTCTACTCCACTATCGGTTACAACAGACTGATATCCAGCAGCTAATGACAAAATGGTATTTTCACCAGTGGAACCTCCTGCTACGCCAGTTGAAAACATCCCATTTACACTAGAATTCAATCCTCCTAGCGACGAAGCAGCCATACCCGTTACACGATTATAAAGCCCGCCAGCATCATATGAATATGCGCCGGAAGTCACATTACCAATTCCGCCTGATATCATGGAAGTCTCACCGGTAGCAGTATTAAGTTGGCCACCAACAACAGTGGCAAGCAATTGATTGGCTGTATTATGATTACCACCTAATATAATTGAAGCAAGGCCAGATGATGTATTCGTTTCGCCTCCAACGACAACAGCAAGCGTATTATCAGCAGTATTATTTTCACCGCCAAAAACATTCGCAGCAATGCCATTACTATTTATTGTATTTCCAGTACCACCAAAAATTCCAGCGGCTGTTGGAGCTCCTGTTATAGTATTTTTTGTTCCACCGAAAATAGATGATAGCCATCCATCCGTTTTATTACTTGTACCTCCAATTACCGTAGAATAAAAGCCTGTTGCCTCATTGCTTTCACCACCAATTAATACAGAACCATCACCTTTTGCTGTGTTTTGTAATCCACCAACGATGATAGCATCTGTTCCGGTTTTTTGTGTTTGTACTATTACGTTCCCATTAGAATCTACTTTTACTTTTTCTTTACCGGTATCAGGATCTTTTTCTGTAACTGGATCATAGGAAACTGTATTAGATGTTCCTCCAATTATCACAGCTCTTGTTCCAATACTTGCTTTTGTTCCTATACTTGTCGCTACTTTTTCACTGTCTTTGGCAATATCGTTGTTCAAGCCACCTACGAGAATTGAATCTTTTCCATGAGCACCATATGTAACTTCTTTATCTCTATCTTCCCAACTGTCATTAAGTGCTCCGCCGCCAAGAATCAGAGAATTTTCCCCGTCTGCTTCAAAATTGACTTTGCCGGTACCATACCTACTTCCATAGTTCTTCCCCAGGTTACGCTTCAGGCTGATGACGTTTTTCTTTGTCATTTCTTTGCCGTTTTCATCTTTCGTCGTGACATCTTCGATATTGATGCCCCAGCCAGCATTGACTTTTAAATCGTTTTGGGCTTTGCTCAACTGTTCCATGACGACTACATCGTGAGGATCTACACCATCAGCGACTTTAACGAGACGGTTGTAAGCAGCTTTATCATACGTTTTTTCTACAACTGTCGGGGTCTTGCTGTAATCATTCCATGTACCATCAGAATTTTTCAAAGCATCGTATTTAGCTTTACTGATTTCCTTATTGTTAGCATCATAATATTTTCCATTTTGTTTCGTCGCTTTTTGTGGCCAAGTCGTAGACGAATAATATGCATCTCCAGCATCATGACCAAATGCAATTGTGCCTGCTTCATCAGTTGTAGCCTGATAGCCGATGGCCGTACCATTTTCCACAGTTACATTTGCACCATTACCTGCTGCCAGTGCATAATCAGCATTTGTAGAGCCACCAGCAATACCGACGGCAAAAGTTCCATTTACTGTGCTCTGCAAGCCGCCAACAGCTACAGAGGAATCTCCAAGGGCACTATTCACCCCACCGCCGAAAACAGAAGCAGCTGCGCCATAGGCTCTATTCATACTGCCACCACTCAGGGTTGCATGAGCTCCAAAGGCATCGTTATCGAATCCACCGAATACAGAGGATTCGTTGCCAAAGGCATCGTTGTTGTTGCCGCCAGCTACCGTAGAGTACTGTGCGGACGCTGTATTGGTCGTGCCACCGATAACAACAGCCGCCACTCCGTCTTTATCAGCAATATTGTTTGCACCACCAACGACAACCGAGTCCTGACCAAAGGCACCATAAGGCTTTTCTACTATCTGTCCTTTTTTAGATTGGCCTTCTTCGACGCGGCCGCCAAGAACCAAAGCGCTCTTGCTTTCATCTGCTACTAGTGTTGCCTTATCCGTAGAATCCATATCCCTGCCAAGGTTGCGGCTCAATTTGATGGTATTTTCTTTTGTCGTCGTATCCGGGGTAATCTCGATGCCGAATCCTGCTTTGTATGTACCTGATTTAGCAGCTAGAGCTTGCAGCTGACCGACCGTAGCAACATCAGAGGCGCTGGCACCGTCGGCTACATTGGAGATGCGACGATACTGCGTTTCGCTATGATCTTTACCGTCACCGACAGATACATAGGAATCTGCCATTTTGTCTGTCAAATAGGATTTGATTTCTTTACCATCAGTTGTCTTGGCTGTGCGAAGATCTGTAGAAGCATCGGAATAAGAACCGATAGCAATATTGCCATTATCGGCTCTGGCACCATAGCCGATAGCCACGGATGCACGCTGGATATCAGGCTTGGGATTCAAGCGAAACTTAGTATCGTCATTTAATTTCAGACTATTGCCTTTCGAATCTAGTGCATAAGAATTTTCAGCTACTGCATTGGAGCCTAAAGCAATAGAGCCATATCCAGTAGCATCGGAGTTATACCCAATCGATGTGGCCCAACCACCTTTATCAAGTTTCGGGTTAGCAATATCGCCCTGACCTACATAGACACTTCCGAGC
>ENA-OZSK01000258-OZSK01000258.1-human-gut-metagenome-genome-assembly--contig:-NODE-258-length-12918-cov-27.299308_pt1 | contig 12918 bp, 10 predicted proteins | sample MGYA00244117_ERZ653956 | MGnify/ENA primary metagenome ERZ653956 (study PRJEB26926, sample SAMN06164473) | human gut metagenome | biome: ENVO:00009003; feature: ENVO:2100002; material: ENVO:00002003... | reverse complement strand
CCAGCAGCGCTGCTGAGAGAAATGCTAATACTAACCACATTTTTATGAATGTTAAATGTTGAATGTTGAATGTTGAATGAGGCTCGCGCCCTTGTGTTTCTAATCATTTAATCTTTGAAATCATACCCTACCTCTTCCAGGAACAATGCGTTACCCGGCATGCTTTCGCCTGCATCGCTGCGGCTTCCGTTGTGCAGGATATCGAGAAACTGTTCCATCGTAATCTTTTCTCTGCCTACATCGATGAGCGTTCCCACTACGGCTCTCACCATGTTTCTCAGGAAACGGTTGGCGGTAATCTCGAAATACCAGGTGGTAGGAGAGATCTGTATCCATCGGGCGGCTGTTACGTGGCAGATGGTAGTCTTGTTGTCGCCACCCGCCTTGCAGAACGCTGCATAGTCTTCGTGATGCAGAAAATGCTGAGCCGCCTCGTTCATTTTCTCGAAATTCAGGGGATAGTTTATCTGCAGTGAATAATGGCGCTCAAACGGATCTTTCTGCGTATGTATATAATAATGGTATGTGCGCGAGATGGCAGAGAAACGTGCATGCATCTCTGGGGCTACCTCCCTTACTTCGTATACGGCGATGTCGCGGGGCAGGATGCGGTTCAGGCGGTATACCAGCTGGTCGGGTTCCATCGGAATCCTGTCGGTATTGAAGTGGGCTGTCATGTGTCGGGCATGTACGCCGGTATCGGTCCTTCCTGCTCCCACCACCTCCATTTCCTTTCTCAGAAGTATGGAGAGGGCGCGCTGCAACTCCTGCTGCACCGAATTGGCATTGGGCTGAATCTGCCAACCGTGGTAGTTGGTGCCGTCGTAACCGAAGAATATGAAATATCTCATGATGATCTTTGAATTTTTTTGTTTTTTGCTATGAACTTTGAGCTTTGATTTGTTCTACGTTCTTTGCTTAATTCGGGTGCAAAGTTACTAAAAAAACGTGAAATATGGTATAATAATACAGATTTTTTTCAAAAATGGTACAATCTTGAAAGAAAAGTTCATTTTTATTTTGCAAATTGACAATAATTGTGTACTTTTGCCAACGTTTTTGATATTATAGATTATGGCACAGAATATATTCAAGGGTTTAGGTGTTGCCCTTATTACTCCTTTTAACACCGATGGCTCGGTTGATTATCAGTCGCTCAAGCGATTGGTAGAGTTTCAAATTGACAATGGTGCAGACTTCCTTTGCATCCTTGCCACAACTGGTGAGGCTCCATGTCTTACACAGGAAGAGAAAGATAAAATCACAGAATTGGTGAAAGATGTGAACAAGGGTCGCATCAAGATATTGAAATATTGTGGCGGTAATAATACTGCTGCTGTCGTTGAAGAAATCAAGAACACCGACTGGAGTGGCATCGATGGCATCCTCAGTATCTGTCCTTACTACAACAAACCTTCTCAGGAAGGTCTCTATCAGCACTTCAAGGCCATCGCCCAGGTTAGTCCGCTGCCTATCGTGCTCTACAATGTTCCTGGCAGAACCGGTATCAACATGAAGCCTGAAACAACCTGCCGTATCGCCCGCGACTTCCCTAATGTGGTAGCCGTGAAGGAGGCTAGTGGCAGCCTGGAGCAGGTAGATGAGATTATCAAGAACAAGCCTGATAATTTTGATGTTATCAGCGGCGATGATGCGCTTACCTTCTCAATGATTGCCAGTGGTGCTGCCGGCGTTATCTCTGTTATCGGCAATGCCCTGCCTAAGGCTTTCAGCCGTATGATCCGTCTCGAGTTCCGTGGCGAATATGAGCCAGCCCGTAAGATTCATCATTCTTTCACTGAACTCTACAGTCTGCTCTTTGTTGACGGTAACCCTGCCGGCGTAAAGGCGCTCCTCAATGATATGGGTTTCATCGAGAACGAGCTCCGTCTTCCTCTGGTTCCTACCCGTATCGCAACCAAGCAGAAGATGAGCGACATTCTGAAGACTTTGAATATCTAAAATAGTGATTAGTTATTAATCATTTAGTACCATGGTAGATGATAGAAGAATCATACACGAGATAACACCGCTGATGGGTAAGGATGTGCTCTATATTGCAGACCGACACAAAAAGGAGTTTACTTATCCTATCCATAACCATTCGGTGTACGAGTTGAACTTTGTAGAGAATGCAAAGGGAGTAAGAAGAATCGTTGGAGATTCGCAGGAGGTGATAGGCGATTATGATCTCTGTCTCATCACATCGCCCGATCTGGAGCATGTATGGGAGCAGAACGAATGCCACAGCGATGACATCCGTGAGATTACTGTCCAGTTTGATTTCTCCATGAGTGATGAAACACTCTTCGGAAGAAATCCCTACGCCAGCATTACCCGTATGATGCAGGAAGCAAAGAAGGGACTCTCATTCCCGTTGCAGGCAATCATGAAGGTATACGGAATGCTCGATACTTTAAGTTCCGTAAAAGACGGTTTCTATGCCGTACAGCAGTTCCTGACCATTCTCTACGAACTGTCACGCTGCGAAAATGCCCGCACCCTGGCTTCCAGCAGTTATGCCAAGGTAGCGGTAGAAGACGATAGCCGGCGCATCCTGAAGGTGAAGAATTTCATCTCCAAGAACTATATGGATGAACTCCGTCTGCCGGAGCTTGCTTCGCTGGCAGGCATGAGCAGCAGTGCGTTCAGCCGTTTCTTCAAGCTCCATACCGGCAGAAATATCTCTGAGTATATCATCGACCTGCGTCTGGGTTATGCTGCCCGCATGCTGGTAGATACCGCCAAGAGTATCAGCGAGATAGGTTTTGATTGCGGATTCAACAATCTCAGCAACTTCAACCGCATCTTCAAGAAAAAGAAAGGATGCTCGCCAAGCGAGTTCCGTGAAAGCTATCATAAGGCAAGAATCATTGTATAATACAGCCTACGTAATCGTTTAAGTGAAATTATCAAAAATATTTCGCTTAAACGATTCTTTTTTCCGATATTTGTTGTATCTTTGCGCTACTATTTGAAATGTATAAATAAACATTTAAAAACTACGATAACGAATTATGAAGCAATTTATGGATGAAAACTTCCTGCTCGACACGAAGACTGCACAGGATCTTTTCCACAATCATGCGGCTAAAATGCCAATTATCGATTATCACTGCCACCTCATCCCTGAGATGGTAGCCAATGATCACAAGTTTAAGAGTATTACAGAACTTTGGCTCGGCGGCGACCACTACAAGTGGCGTGCTATGCGTACCAATGGTGTAGATGAGCGCTTCTGCACAGGTACTGATACTAGCGACTGGGAGAAGTTCGAGAAGTGGGCTGAAACAGTGCCTTATACATTCCGTAACCCTCTCTATCACTGGACTCACCTGGAGCTCAAGACTGCTTTCGGTATCGATAAGCAGCTCAGCCCTAAGACTGCCCGTGAAATCTACGATGAGTGTAACGAGAAGTTGCAGTTGCCTGAATTCAGTGCTCGTGGCTTGATGCGTCATTATAACGTAGAGTGCGTATGTACAACAGACGACCCAATCGATGACCTGCGTTACCACAAGCAGACACGTGAGAGCGGTTTCGAAATCAAGATGATTCCTGCTTGGCGTCCTGACAAGGCTATGAACATCGAGAAGCCAGATTTCGCTGACTATATGAACAGGCTCGGTGAGGTAGCAGGTGTTAACCTCGTTACATTCCAGGATATGGTTGATGCTTTACAGAAGCGTCACGACTTCTTTACTGAGAACGGCTGTAAGTTGAGCGACCACGGTATCGAGGAGTTCTACGATGAGCCATACACAGATTCTCAGATTGAGACTATCTTTGCCAAGGCTATGCGTGGCCAGCAGCTTTCTGCTCTCGAAATCCGTCAGTACAAGCATGCATTCCTCAAGGTTTGCGCTGAGATGGATCACGCTGCCGACTGGACACAGCAGTACCACTATGGTGCTATCCGCGACAACAATACACTGATGTACAACAAGCTAGGTGCTGATACCGGTTTCGATTCTATCGGTGAGTTCACTACAGCCAAGGCTATGAGCAGCTTCCTCAATGAGCTCAACATGGAGGGTAAGCTCACACGTACTATCCTCTATACATTGAACCCATGTGCCAACGAGGTAATCGCTACCATGCTCGGTAACTTCCAGGATGGTTCTTGCCCAGGTAAGATCCAGTTTGGTTCTGGCTGGTGGTTCAACGATCAGCTCGATGGTATGACCCGCCAGATGAACGCACTCTCTGTATTGGGTCTCCTGAGCCGTTTCGTAGGTATGTTGACCGACTCACGTTCATTCCTCAGCTACCCACGTCACGAGTACTTCCGTCGTTTGCTCTGCAACCTCCTCGGCAATGATGTAGAGAAGGGCTTGCTTCCTAACGACATGGAGAGCCTCTCTCGCATGGTAGAGGATATCTCTTACAACAATGCTCGCAACTACTTCAAGTTCTATTAATCCATAGAACTGAAGCAATTTATACTAAGACAAATCCCTTCACGGCATCCCGGTGGTGTTGTGGAGGGATTTGATGTTTCATCGTGAAACCAATACTTTAAACTTATGGGGGTAATAGACAGAATACTAGGTTTTTACGAAGATATCAGAGAGTTCAATTCTTCTAATATCAAAGACTTTCGGGGCAGACTCAAGTCTTGGATCAAGATGGGTATGCTTGCCGGTCGCATCTTCTATCTCAAGGATATGTGGGCCAGGGATGTGGCTGCCTTGACTTTTGCCTCCTTCATGGCTCTGATACCTTTCATGGCTATGATGTTTGTCATAGCCCGTGGTTTCGGCTATGCCTCTCTGCTCGAATCCTGGCTCTCTACCACCTTCGAGGCACAGCCTGTTGTGGCGCAGACCATCGTTAACTTCGTTCACAATTATATCGAGAATACGCAGAGCAACTACATCATCGGTACGGGTATCGTGATGTTTCTCTATACCATCGTTTCGCTGATGCAGAAGATAGAGCTTACCTTCGATGACATCTGGCATACGGGCGCGCGTTCGTGGAAGCAGATTGTTACCGAATATCCTACCATTCTGTTTGGTCTGGGACTGCTGATACTCTTTGCTTCGAGCATCAATGTATGGACGGTGAATATGGTGGATAATGTAGACAGAATAGCAGATATCGGGGATAGCATTCCTTCGTTCATCCTTCATCTGGCGGCTTTTGTTCCGATGTTCCTGTTCTTCGTGTTCTGCTATTATGTCATCCCGAATACCTATATCCGGGTTCGCAGTACCCTGGTTCCATCGTTCCTGGCGGGTGTCTGCATGACGGCACTTCAGTATGGATATATCTATCTGCAGGTTTTTCTGTCCAGCTACAATGTCATCTATGGTTCGCTGGCAGCCATTCCGCTTTTCCTGTTATGGCTTCAGATTTCGTGGGCTATCGTAGTGTTTGGCGCCTTGCTTTGCCATACCAACCAGAACATCCATTATTATGATGGTGATTTGCAGTACGATCACCTGAAACTGGTGCAGCGCATCAAGGTTTGTGGGGTAGTGATGCATCTGGTATGTCGTCGGTTCAATCAGGGCGAACAGGCGTATACTCCGAAAGAAATTCATGATTTAACGAAGATACCTCAACAGATTGTCAACCAGTCGGTTAAGGAGCTGTTACGTGCCCGTTTGCTGGTAGAAATCCGGAATGGTAAGAAAAGCAGTTTTGAGGAATCGGTGGTTCTTCATCCGATAGAGAAGATAGAGCATCTTACCTATGGTGTAATGATAGAGCGCCTCTTCAGTTATGGCGAGGATGTCTCAAGCCTAGCCGCATTGGAGTCGGATATGGCGATGTGGAAGGATATCGACATCGTGAATGCAGAGTTCATAGAAAAGGGAAAGCAAATCGCTTTCTGTTAATAAACGGTGTTTTTTAGGCACGGATTTTATGTGAGATATTTTATTAGGCACGGATTACACGGATTACACGGATATTCTTTAAGAGTTGTTTATTGGCTTTAGTGCCATAAATCCGTGTAATCCGTGTAATCCGTGCCTAAATTATTTCTGGTCATATCCGTCAGAAATCTTTTTTCCCAGTGCTAGCGCCAGTTCAACCTTGGCACCATATCCTTCCAGCTGGTCGGCAAACTTTGCTACCGAATTGCCGGATGCGATGATGTCATCAAAGAGAATAATCTTTTTGCCCTGGAAGAAAGCCTCGTCGATATGGAGTTCATCTACAGGATCGCCATCTTCATCTACATCATGCGTGTAGCTGAAGGCAGGGTAGGCGTTGGTCATGCCCGTAGCCTTGCATATCTCCTCGCTGAACTCCTTGAAACGGCGCTTGGTATGCGCCTCAAGAGCAGCAGGAATGCAGACCAGGGTAAACTGTGCTGCCTCTTCGCCCAAAAGACTCTTCAGCGTGTCTGATACCATTTCGATAGCCTTCTTCAGGGCTTCCTGATGGTCCATCTCCGTAGTGAGCTCAGAGTTACCTTTAAAGTTGACGATAAGGTCGCGTTTTTCCCATTCCTCTGCTGTGAGTTCAAAAGTACCGAAGGCGCTGAATGCAGCGTAGTCGACAAGCCATTTGTAGTGCAGTCCGTTTTTCAGGACTGGCCATGAGTTGATTTCATTTTCGTAATTAGCCATAGACTAGAAATTTTTGATAATTAATAATGCATAGTTTCTGCAAAAATAGGAAATCTTTTCGAATTAAGGTGCCGGTTTCATAAAAAAGATTTGTTTTTTAAGTAATATTTCACGTAGCTGCCTTTTTTTTACTTATTTTTTAGTATCTTTGCACCGCATTTTAAGAAATACGTATATTTATATGACGAGAAAAACAAAACTTCATGAAATCCGCGACTACGTTATCATTGCCCTGGCGATGATAGAAGGTAGTATCGGTTTGAACATCTTCCTGCTTCCCAATCATATCACGATGGGTGGTGTAGGAGGTATTGCTTCTATCCTTTACTGGGGATTTGGCATCCCGGCATCTGTATCTTATCTGGCGCTCAATGTGTTCCTGCTTCTCATCGCATTCCGCATTCTGGGCTATAAGTTCTGTCTGAAGACCATCTATGGTGTTGGTATCTTTGCCTTAACTACCCGTCTGATAGAGACGCATACGGTAGGCATGACGCCGCTGCTTCACGACCAGCCGTTCATGGCAACGGTCATCGGTGCGTTCTTCATGGGCAGCAGTGCCGGTCTGGGTCTTTCCTGCAATGGTTCTACGGGTGGTTCTGATACCGTAGCGGCGATGATCAACAAGTATTGGAACATTTCCCTGGGTCATGCCATCATGATTTGCGACCTGTGTATCATCACCAGTTCTTATCTGGTATTGCGCGATTGGGAGATGGTGATTTACGGTTATGTCTGCCTCTTTGTGCAGTCGCTCTGTGTAGATCATGTGGTGAATGCGTTACGCCGTTCGGTTCAGTTCTTCATCATCAGCGACAAATATCTGGAGCTCGGTGCAGCCATCAATACCGCCGCCGACCGAGGTTGTACGGTGATGGATGGTCATGGCTGTTACAGTGGCAAGGATGTCCACATGCTGTTTGTATTGGCGCGTCAGCGTGAGTCTCAGAAGATATTCCGTCTTATCGACGAGATAGATCCTACCGCCTTTGTCAGCCAGAGTGCCGTCATCGGTGTTTATGGCGAAGGTTTCGACCGTTTCAAGGTAGGCAAGAAGATAGGTTTGCCGAAGAAGAAATAGATAAATAGAAAGAGGGTGTGTCAGGCAGTTATGACACACCCTCTTTTAATAATCCTCTATGAATAACACTTATTTCTTTCCGAAAATCGGCTAGATATGGAAATCTACCAACTTCAGCCATCGCTTGACATCAAACGACGGACAGTCTTTGTGAACGTTCGGCAAATCGCGGTGGCCCAGTATCTCTGCATCAGGATAGGAGAGGCAGAGGCTCTCCAGAAGCGAATACAGAGCCTGATTCTGGGCTGGAGTGCGCGTATCGGCAGGCTTGCCGTTCTTGTCGAGACCTCCCTCATAACAGATGCCGATGCTGTGGGCATTGTAATGACGGGCATGGGCTCCTACCTCTGATTCCGGACGACCCGGATATACCACACCATCCTTCGTGATGTAATAATGATAGCCGATACTCTTGAAACCGCGGGCAAGATGGCAGGCCTCCAACTGCTCGAATGTGAAATCCTGAGTCACTCTCGTGGCAGAACAGTGGATCACGATGAGTGAAATGCTACGATGTTTCTGTGTCATGGCAACCTCCCTTCTTTTAGCAGTTCTGTACACAGAATGAGCTGGCTACAGCTGTTAATACCGTGATGAGGAAGTTGATGATGGTTTTCCAATTTACTTTTTTCATGTTGCTTTGTTTTTTAATGATTAATACTAAGTGGATAATGATAGTCACATGCTTGTTTTAGTGGTTGAAATTTAGTTTTAGTAAGCGTTTCTAGAAGAAGAAGGGCGGGGGAGTAACTGATGGCCCGGATACCCGTAAAAGGCAGGTTCTTGACTCATTATGATTTGCTGTTTATCCGTAATCGTCAGGATGAAAACCAGCCGCTTTGTGCCTTCGGAATATCCCTGTCGCCGGTCAGTTCACTCCTTCCTTCTTCTGTCGTTTCGCATATTTGAGAGACGGATTACTACTCCAGACCGTCTCCGCTGTCGCCTGTTCCGTCGGTGCTGCCGCCTTGTGATGTACCGCCGCCCTGTGTGGTATCGCCAGTGGTGGTATCGCCTGCAGCGCTCTCGCTAGAGTTGAGGAGATCCATGGCGTTCTTGGCGTTGGCATCGAGAGAGAGCTGGGTGTTGCTGAGCTTGCCGGTAGCACGTGCTCTGAGGCGGTAGCCTTCTACAAACTTGGCGAGGCTCCACTCCTTGATGCTGGCGGCTCCCATCTTGTTGATGATGCCGATGGAGAAGATGGCGAGGTTGTCTATCTTCACGGCCTTGTTCTGGAGCACGAGCTCCTTCACACAGCTCACCATATCGGTGAGAAGACCCTTGATGGCACCCTTCGAGAACGGGGTGTTGTGGCTCGCCATGTGTTCGGCGAGTTCATCGATGCCGATGGTTTCTGTTACTACTGGTCGCGCATAATATTTGCCATACGCTTCCTTGATTGTCTTGTTCTTGTTCTTCACTAACTTAATGAGAATCATACTTTTAAAATTTAGTTTTAGTAAAAGCAGTCTGTGTCTCCGCCGAGACCGTTGCTGCATCAACCTCTCTGATTGACGATACAAAGATACAACATTCCCGAACCCCCAACTATGCGATTTGTGCGATTTGCAGGGATTCGGGAAAAAAAAGGTTGAAAAAAGTGGTATTTTTTTATGTTACTGAACTTTCAACGATGTATAGCGGAGCGCAGGGATATATAGCATAAGAATTGCTTATATCTGAAAATAAAGACATTTTATTCCGCATTATTTTGCAGATACCAACTTTTTTCGTAACTTTGCCAAAAATTCAATAAAAAGCAACAATATGAAATATCCTATAGGTATACAAAACTTTAGTGAAATTGTAGATGGCGGTTATGTTTATCTCGACAAGACCAAGCTCCTCTATGATTTAGTGCATAATGGGAAAATATATTTTCTGAGTCGTCCAAGACGATTCGGAAAGTCTTTGTTGATTTCTACCTTGGAATGCTACTTCCAAGGAAAGAAAGAACTGTTTAAAGGACTTGCCATCGAACAGTTAGAAAAAGAATGGAAGCAATATCCTGTTTTTCATATTGATTTCAACGGCAAGAATTTCACACAGGCAGGCGAATTGGAAAAAACCTTGCAGACTTTTGTTGAAACTCAAGAACTGATTTATGGCAGAAACCCATTGGCCAACACCTTGGGAGACAGATTTATGGCTGTTTTGAAAGCTGCCCACGAAAAGACAGGATTGGGTGCTGTTGTCCTGATAGATGAATATGACAAACCTTTACTGGATGTTTTAGACACAGGGTTAAAGACCTTCGATTCTGAAGGCAACGAACGTTTGCTGGAAGACCGACATCGTGAAATCATGAAAGGTTTCTACAGTGTCTTCAAGGCTGCTGACAGAGATTTGAAATTCGTGCTGTTGACAGGTGTTACCAAGTTTTCGCAAGTAAGCGTATTCAGCGGTTTCAACCAACCAGATGATATCAGTATGGACGACCGCTACGAGGCTCTTTGCGGCATCACGGAAGAGGAACTGTATTCTGTCTTTGATGAGCAAATCAAGGCAATGGCTGCAAGATATAAAGTGTCTGAGGATGAGATGAAATATCGGCTCAAGCGCAAATATGACGGTTACCATTTCAGCCCAAGCATGCTCGACATCTACAATCCTTTCAGTATCTTGAACTCACTGAGTAAGAAAATCCTGAGTGATTTCTGGTTCCGTACAGGTTCGCCTACTTATCTGGTCCGCTTATTAGCTCACTTCGACGAAAACCTCAATGAACTGACAGGGAAATTTTATCCTACCAGCAGTTTTATAGATTACAAGGCGGATACAGAGGCTCCATTGCCAATGATTTACCAGAGTGGTTATCTCACCATTAAGGATTGGAACATGGATACCGATTCTTATCTCTTGGATTTTCCAAACGATGAAGTAAAAGCTGGTTTCGTAACCATGGTGGCTGCCAACTATCTGAAGCCCAAGGAATCGCCTGACGCTTGGGTCGTAGAAGTTGTTAATACGATGAAGATGGGAGATTGTGACAAATTGGAGAAACTACTCACTTCCTTCTTCGCCAGTATACCCTATAGCCAACGTCGTAAAGGTGACGAGCGGGAAAAAGAGCGATACTTTCAATATACCTTCTATCTGGTGATTCGCATGATAAGCAGTTTTACCGTTCTAATAGAAAAGGAGCAAAGTGAAGGACGGGTTGATTGCATTATTGAGACCCCAATGTTTGTATATATCTTCGAATTTAAGCGTGATGGGTCAGCGACTGAAGCCTTGAAACAAATCGAGGAAAAAGGATATGCCCGTGAGTATGCTACAGATAACAGAACGATTTACCTGATAGGCTGCAATTTCTCGTCTAAGACGGGGACGATTGACGACTGGAAGTCTAAGGGCGAAAACTTGCGAAAGCTCAGTGATTTTTCAGATAAATAGTCCATATAACGCCGATGAAACAGAAAAAGCCCCACAGGAATAATACCTGTGGGGCTTGAATCAACTTAAAAAAATAAATATGATGAACTCCTTTCCGAAATTCGGCTAGATGTGGAAATCTACCAACTTCAGCCATCGTTTGACATCAAACGACGGACAGTCTTTGTGAACGTTTGGCAAATCGCGGTGGCCCAGTATCTCTGCATCAGGATAGGAGAGGCAGAGGCTCTCCAGAAGCGAATACAGAGCCTGATTCTGGGCTGGAGTGCGCGTATCGGCAGGCTTGCCGTTCTTGTCGAGACCTCCCTCATAACAGATGCCGATGCTGTGGGCATTGTAATGACGGGCATGGGCTCCTACCTCTGATTCCGGACGACCCGGATATACCACACCATCCTTCGTGATGTAATAATGATAGCCGATACTCTTGAAACCGCGGGCAAGATGGCAGGCCTCCAACTGCTCGAATGTGAAATCCTGAGTCACTCTCGTGGCAGAACAGTGGATCACGATGAGTGAAATGCTACGATGTTTCTGTGTCATGGCAACCTCCCTTCTTTTAGCAGTTCTGTACACAGAATGAGCTGGCTACAGCTGTTAATACCGTGATGAGGAAGTTGATGATGGTTTTCCAATTTACTTTTTTCATGTTGCTTTGTTTTTTAATGATTAATACTAAGTGGATAATGATAGTCACATGCTTGTTTTAGTGGTTGAAATTTAGTTTTAGTAAGCGTTTCTAGAAGAAGAAGGGCGGGGGAGTAACTGATGGCCCGGATACCCGTAAAAGGCAGGTTCTTGACTCATTATGATTTGCTGTTTATCCGTAATCGTCAGGATGAAAACCAGCCGCTTTGTGCCTTCGGAATATCCCTGTCGCCGGTCAGTTCACTCCTTCCTTCTTCTGTCGTTTCGCATATTTGAGAGACGGATTACTACTCCAGACCGTCTCCGCTGTCGCCTGTTCCGTCGGTGCTGCCGCCTTGTGATGTACCGCCGCCCTGTGTGGTATCGCCAGTGGTGGTATCGCCTGCAGCGCTCTCGCTAGAGTTGAGGAGATCCATGGCGTTCTTGGCGTTGGCATCGAGAGAGAGCTGGGTGTTGCTGAGCTTGCCGGTAGCACGTGCTCTGAGGCGGTAGCCTTCTACAAACTTGGCGAGGCTCCACTCCTTGATGCTGGCGGCTCCCATCTTGTTGATGATGCCGATGGAGAAGATGGCGAGGTTGTCTATCTTCACGGCCTTGTTCTGGAGCACGAGCTCCTTCACACAGCTCACCATATCGGTGAGAAGACCCTTGATGGCACCCTTCGAGAACGGGGTGTTGTGGCTCGCCATGTGTTCGGCGAGTTCATCGATGCCGATGGTTTCTGTTACTACTGGTCGCGCATAATATTTGCCATACGCTTCCTTGATTGTCTTGTTCTTGTTCTTCACTAACTTAATGAGAATCATACTTTTAAAATTTAGTTTTAGTAAAAGCAGTCTGTGTCTCCGCCGAGACCGTTGCTGCATCAACCTCTCTGATTGACGATACAAAGATACAACATTCCCGAACCCCCAACTATGCGATTTGTGCGATTTGCAGGGATTCGGGAAAAAAAGGTTGAAAAAAGTGGTATTTTTTATGTTAAAATCGAAAAAAGTTTTTGTTGTATCAGGTATTTAGCGTATTTTTGCCGTAATTAGACGATTCGCATTATGGAAACAAGAAATAATATTAATCCGCGTCCTTTCCAGCCGGTTAGTCCTGGTTGTATTTTGAAGGAGGAATTGGAAGCTCGCAGTCTTCCAATTTCTGACTTTGCTCATAAAATAGGGCTTGAAGAGTTTGAATTAGATAAACTTTTGAATGGAA
>ENA-OZSK01000257-OZSK01000257.1-human-gut-metagenome-genome-assembly--contig:-NODE-257-length-12939-cov-3.687364_pt1 | contig 12939 bp, 10 predicted proteins | sample MGYA00244117_ERZ653956 | MGnify/ENA primary metagenome ERZ653956 (study PRJEB26926, sample SAMN06164473) | human gut metagenome | biome: ENVO:00009003; feature: ENVO:2100002; material: ENVO:00002003... | reverse complement strand
CTGAACGAAATACTGCACCAATTCATATCAACTAATTTTGAACACCTACTTAAAACTTGAGACAATGGAAAGTTTGATTATAAAATATAGGAGTTTGCTCAATCATACTCGGACCGACTTTGTGCGTTACCTTCACAATCAAATTAATTGGGACGCACGACTTGTGGCGGTGTTAGGGGCACGTGGCGTGGGAAAGACCACCCTTATCTTACAACACATTAAGCTTTATGACGACGTGCAACGCACGCTCTACGTTACGGCCGATGACATCTACTTTGCATCACATACGCTATACGACTTAGCACAACAATTTAGTCAGAATGGGGGCAAAAGGTTGTACATTGACGAAGTACATAAGTATCCTAAGTGGTCTACCGAGATAAAAAACATTTACGATTTTCTCCCCGACCTTCAAGTCGTTTATACAGGATCATCTATCTTAGAATTGGAACGTGGTGGAGCTGATCTCTCACGCCGTAAGTTGCAATATGTGCTACACGGACTTTCGTTTCGTGAGTTCCTACAACTCAAGTATAAGGTAGAAGTGCCATGCTACACACTGCAAGACGTGGTACGAGGTCGTCCTTCACTTCCGTCGGGTACGCAACCTATCGCCTTATTTAAAGAATACATACAGACAGGATATTATCCCTTCTTCCAAGAAGCTGATTACCTAATGCGCTTAGACGCTATTGTCAACCAGACACTTGAAAATGACATTCCCGCCTTTGCCAACATGAATATCAGTACCACGATTAAACTCAAACGATTACTTTATATCATCGCCCAGAGTGTGCCCTTTAAACCTAACTTTACGAAATTGGCTGCTGACTTAGGCATCAGTCGTAATGCTATTAACGACATATTTGCTTATCTCGAAAAGGCTTGTTTGATAACACAATTACGTACCAACACCCAGGGCATTAAACTCTTAGGCAAGGTTGACAAGGTATATCTTAACAACACCAACTTGGCTTATAGCCTTACCGATAGCACCCCCGATATAGGCAACATTCGCGAAACGGCTTTCTTAATGCTTACACGCGTCAACTGCAACGTGTTGTCTTCGGCTGCTTCTGACTTTTACATCGCTCCTTACACCTTTGAGGTGGGGGGGGTGAATAAGACACGCAAGCAAATTAGCGGCATAGACAATGCCTATGTTGTAAAAGACAATATTGAATTTGGTGCGCTTACAACCCTCCCCCTCTGGACATTTGGATTATTGTATTAAGTGAAAACTATACGTTATAGGACTGATAACTTAGGTTCTAGATTTAGCAAGGGCGGGCTGAAGTATACTTATAGTTTAAAGTCGCTTAGCGCGAGAACATACATGCTGCTGCCGCGGGTTACAAACCCGCCCCCCAATTAGGCTGATATATTGCAGTTTATCCGTTTTTACACATACCAAAATTGTCTATTAACTTTTTTCGTACTATCTTTACACCCAAATGTAAACATACTTAGCGTAAATGAAACGAATATATCGTATAATCCTCAGTCTTTTGCTGATTTTCCCTTTTGTTGTGCAAGCACAACAAATATTGCCCAAGCGTGAATTTCGTGGCGCTTGGATTCAGATGATTAATGGACAATTCATGGGCATGAGCCGTGACGAAATGCAGGCAAATCTCAATCATCAGCTTGACGTGTTAAAGCAATGTGGTGTAAATGCTATCATATTCCAAGTGCGTGGCGAGGCTGATGCCATGTACGCATCGCCCTATGAGCCATGGAGCCGTTTCTTAACAGGACAACAAGGAAAGGCTCCCAATCCTTATTGGGACCCATTGAGCTGGATGATAACGGCGTGTCATAAACGCGGTATGGAGTTGCATGCGTGGATAAATCCTTTTCGTGCCAAGACCAAAACGACCAAAGAACTTTCGACCTCACACCCTTATGTAAAACACCCCGAACGTTTCTTCGAGTATGACGGGCTATACATTTTCGACCCAGGTATGGAGGTCAATCGCAATTATATATGTAAGATAGCAGCCGACATTGTACGCCGTTATGATGTCGACGGACTTCACATGGACGATTACTTCTACCCCTATCCTGTGGCGGGAGTTGCTATCCCCGACCAAACTACCTACGAAACCCACAAAAATGGTATCAACAATATAGACGATTGGCGACGCTACAATGTCAACCTTTTTATAAAGCAAATGCATGACTCCATTCGTGCCGTTAAACCCTGGGTAAAGTTCGGTGTGAGCCCGTTTGGCATTTACCATAATGCAAAGGCAGGTTCCAACATTCCTGGTTCAAACACGAACGGAATGCAGAACTATGACAACCTTTATGCCGATGTGCTTTATTGGATTAATAAGGGGTGGGTGGACTATAACATACCCCAGATCTATTGGGAAATTGGCCATAAAGCTGCCGACTACGAAGAGCTGATTAAATGGTGGAGCCGCTTTGCAGGCGGACGTCCTTTATTTATAGGTCAAGACGTAGAGCGCACCGTTCGTGCAGCCGATTTAAAAGACCCCAATCGTAACCAAATGGCTGAAAAGTTCCGTTTGCAGCGCAGTCTGCGTGGCATTCAAGGAAGCTGCTTGTGGTACTCTGCTGCTGTTGTGCGCAACGAGGGCAACTTTGCCACCGCACTACAAAAGAACTATCACCGCACACCAGCCTTACAACCTCTCTTTCCCTTTATTGACAACAAAGCACCAGGTAAGCCACGCAAACTAAAAGCTATATGGATGCCCAATGGTTACTACCTATTTTGGACGGCTCCCAAGGGAACAGGTGAAATGGACAAGGCACACAGCTATGCTGTCTATCGTTTTAGCAAGGGCGAACGCATTGACCTTATGAGTGGCGAACACCTTATGGCCGTGACTTCCAACACGTGTTATCAGCTACCCTATCAAGGCGGTCATGAAAAGTACGTGTATGTCGTAACAGCTCTCGACCGTTTGCAAAACGAATCGAAAGGGGTAAAGAAAAAGGTGAAATTGTAGCTTTTTGTTGACGAGTTGACAAGTGAACAAGCAAGTTTGTTTTTTCAACCAGTTGCCAACAACAGGTAACTTACCTGTTAGCTTATCAACTCGTCAACAAATAAATCGACAAAACTAAAACTAAACTATTAGATGAAAGTACTCAAATTCGGCGGTTCGTCAGTAGGCTCCGCCAACGCTATAAATAATGTACGCCACATCGTAGAGGGTACGCAAGGCCCAGTGATAGTGGTCGTTTCGGCTTTAGGAGGCGTTACCGATCAATTGATTCGACTCACCCAAATGGCAGCGAAAGGCAATGTTGGCTATACTACCGAATTTAATGCGCTCACAGAACGCCACCACCAGATAGTGGCCGATGTAATAACAGCCGAACGTCAAGCCCGACTCATCGCTTCGCTCGATGCATTATTGGCCGAATTACACAGTATCTTACACGGTGTGTATCTGATTCAAGACCTCACGCCCAAGATAGCCGATGCTATCGTGGCCTATGGCGAACGAATGTCGTCACTTATCGTGGCTGAACTCATCACTGATGCTGTACACTTTGATGCGCGACGACTCATTCGTACCGAACACGGTAGCGCAAAGCACTTGGTAGATTTCGACAAAACCAGCCAACTCGTCATCGAAGCCTTTGCTCATGATGCCCCTCGCGTGGCTGTAATTGGAGGTTTTATTGCCAGTGACAGCAAAACGGGCGTTACGACTAACTTAGGCCGTGGCGGTTCGGACTATACCGCTGCTATCATAGCAGCTGCCCTTCAGGCCGAAGCACTTGAAATATGGACCGACGTTGACGGATTTATGACAGCCGACCCTCGTATCATTCCTGGGGCTTTCACCATCGACGAACTGAGCTATGCTGAAGCCATGGAGCTTTGCAACTTTGGTGCAAAGGTCGTTTATCCGCCTACAATCTATCCCGTCTGTCAGAAGAACATACCCATCTATGTAAAGAACACCTTCCACCCTGAAAGAAAGGGAAGCGTTATTCGTAAAGATGCGGCCCCGAGTGGACGTCCTATTCGCGGTATTTCATCTGTTAAGGAAACGAGCACCGTCACCGTTAGTGGTCCTGCTATGGTGGGCGTCATAGGCGTCAATCGTCGTATCTTTACCACTTTGAGTGATGGCGGCATTAGCGTATTTATGGTAGCACAAAATTCTTCCGAAACGAGTACTACACTCTGTGTTACTCCCGCTGACGCACGCAAGGCTTGTCAACTACTTGATGCTGAATTTGCGGCCGAAATAGCCGACGGCGCGATGAATCCTGCCGCATTGGTTGACGGACTATCAAGTGTGGCTGTTGTGGGCGAACGTATGCGTCACATGCCGGGCATTGCGGGCCAACTATTTAGCGTCCTGGGCCGAAATGGTATTAGCATTAATGCCACGGCTATGGGCGGACAGGAGATGAACCTCTCGTTCGTCGTTGACCGCTCGCAACTGCGTAAGACGATTAACGTATTGCACGACAGTTTCTTTCTGAGTGAACATGAGGACCTCAACCTCTTTATCTGTGGTACAGGCACAGTGGGTGGAAGCCTTCTACAACAAATTGCGCAACAACGTGACAAACTCTTCCGCGAACGGGGCCTAAAGATTAATATTGTGGGCATCAGTGGACGAAGTCATGCTATCTACAATGCTGAAGGTATCGACCCTGCCCACTATCGTGAAGCCATGCAGCAAGGAGGCGAAGGAGGTGTAGAACGCATGATGCACGAGATAGAGGATATGAACATCTTCAACTCCGTGTTTGTTGATTGTACTGCCAGCGACGAAGTTGCTGCACAATATGTGCGCCTACTCCAACATAATGTCAACATTGTGGCGGCTAACAAGATAGCTGCTTCGTCCAATTATGCCAATTACGAATTGCTCAAACATACGGCTCGCGAGAAAGGCGTAAAATTCCTTTTCGAGACGAATGTGGGCGCAGGTCTGCCTATTATCAGTACTATCAACGATCTCCGAGGTTCGGGCGATCGTGTGCTTCGTATAGAAGCCGTGTTGAGTGGTACACTGAATTATGTATTCAACACGTTGTCAGCTGACATTCCTTTGAGCAAGGCCGTCCATTTAGCACAAGAGAATGGCTATAGCGAGCCTGACCCTCGTATCGACCTTTCGGGCAAAGACGTAATTCGTAAACTTGTCATCTTGGCGCGCGAGAGCGGATATAAGGTTGATGTTGACGACATAGAGCGACATTTGTTTATTCCCAAAGCCTTGTTTAATGGTTCGCTTGACAACTTCTGGCAGCACTTACCCGAATTGGACGCTCACTTCGAACAAGAGCGTCAGCGCTTGGAGCGCGAACACAAGCGTTGGCGTTTTGTAGCAGAGTGGGACAACGGCAAAGGTCGCGTAGGGCTGCGCGAGATTAGTCAAGGCCACCCCCTTTACGACCTTGAAGGCTCTAACAACATTCTGTTGCTTACCACCGAGCGCTATCACGACTATCCCATGCTCATTCAAGGCTATGGCGCTGGTGCAGAGGTGACTGCAGCAGGTGTCTTTGCCGATATCATGCGTGTGGCTAATGTTTAAGGGCTAATAGCCAATTTTATGTTTTAAGGTTATGAGGTTATAAAGTTAGTTTTACTGATTATCAATGTGATGTAACTTTATAACCTCTAATCTTTAAACGGAATTATTTGAACATCTCAAACATCAAAATTTTCTCTTTCTCTCTTGTCTCACACTCTTCTCATGAAGCAATTCTTTTTATTCTTCCTTATAATATGTTGTGCTTTGCTTCCAGCCACTGCTCGCACGCCTTGGCTCAAGAAGCCATTGCGCTACGTCTGTGCCGATAGTGTCATCACGTGGGGGTACGACGGACGAGACTTTCGCACAATTGCCCATGCTACCGACTCAACGGCCCATGCACACCCCACACGGCTTACACGACAGAATTGGAGCGAACGTGAGAGCACACTTGTAGCTTGGACTTCACAACAATCCGAACACAACGTATTAGGCGGAGCTGGAGCGCCCCAAGAACCTTCGCAGGCCTTGAGCGCTGCAAAGTGGCTCAACCAAGCAGCGCAGCTATACTTGATGCAAGGCGATGCCTCCTATATGGATTATGCTGAGCGTGCTTTGTTTAATGCTGTGATGCGTACCGCTAACGATACGTTACAACTTCAAGGCACACTCGATAAGTGGCTGGCAGCTTCCCTTCTTTTAGCAACACCGGGCATGGTATATGCCACTTCGCACGACGAAAAGGCATTGTACGTTAATCTCTACACCAATGCAACGACTGCCCTCACCTTACGTGGTAAACGCTTCGTGTTCGACCAAATAACCAATATGCCCTACGATGGAAGTGTAAAACTCCGTTTCTCTAACTTTAAGGGAGAACTTCCCCTCAAACTTTACCTTCGTATGCCGTCGTGGACAGGACTGCGTTCCGATTCTCCTTATATATATGTAGGGGGCGAACCTCTTCAACCCACTTTGTACGTTAATGGACATGAGGTGGATCCACTCACCGTTAATTCTCAAGGCTATGTGGTAATAGAGCGCAAGTGGCATGCGATGGACGAGGTTTATATCGATTTTCCGCTACAAGTGCAGACCATTTTGCCTGCTACTACGCCCACCCAACAACGTTTAGCTCCTTTGCGCGACCATGCGGCCTTCCAATTCGGACCATTAGTATATTTGCCTCAAGGCAATACGCAAGGACACTATTTTGTGCCAAATTGTCCCCCACAGCCCATCGATCGAACCAACGCGATAGGGCGACCCATCTTACAAGGCACGATGTATCGTTATGCCAACCTTCCGCAAGACGCTCAAGCCCCCAGCGTTACCTTTTGGGCGGAATAATATTGCGTAAAGACATAAAAACGCTGATAAATAGTTGATAATTAACTCTTTTAGATTAAAAAAGTTGGCTGCAAACTAAAAAAGTCGTACTTTTGCACCGCTTTTCCACTCAGCCGCTGTCGGGATGTAGAGTTCCCCGTTAAGCTGAGTCGGGACGGACAACAATATTTTTAATTATCCATCAAAGAAATGGCAGATTTAATTAAGATTGCTGAAGAAGCTTTTGCTACAGGCAAGCAGTTCCCTAAGTTCAAAGCTGGTGATACGATTACCGTAGCATACAAAATCGTCGAAGGTAACAAAGAGCGTATCCAGTTGTATCGCGGTGTTGTTATCAAAATCAATGGTCACCAAGACAAGAAGCGTTTCACTGTACGCAAGATGTCTGGTACTGTAGGTGTAGAACGTATTTTCCCCATCGAATCACCGAACATCGAAAGCATCGAGGTGAACAAGATTGGTAAGGTACGTCGCGCTAAGCTTTACTACCTCCGTGCCCTCACTGGTAAGAAGGCTCGTATTAAGGAAAAGCGTACTGCTATCAACAACGACTAATTTGTCGTTCAACTGTTGTGTTAGCAATAGCACCTCATCTCAAAAGGCAATCTTCTCAAAAAAAGATTCCGAAATAAAAAGGAGTTTTCTCTCACGAAGAGAAAACTCCTTTTTTATCGTTCTGTAATGAATCGTGTTGGTAAATTCGGTTTTATAAACTGCAATTTATCAATTTCATTTTAAACCACTACTGTGTACGAATCCCCTATCTATCATGTGTCCAAAAAAGGTAGAAAATAAGCGACGCAATACAGAGGCACGCATCAATAGTCAGATTGCTTAAGCCATATATACAACTAGCCATAAGACCTAAAGAGAATGACCAACGCCACAATATTATGTAAGTGTTCTGAGCGGTGCCACGTTGGCAGTGAGCTGACTTCGTAACCCAATCCATCAGATGACGTGATGACACAGCACCGACACCACAACCTAAAAGCACATCGCCCACATAGCCTAACACTACATGAAGCTGACTGACTAAGATTAAGCCCAACACTACAAGCAGATACCCCATACTAACCAAAGTGCGCTGACCTAAACGACGACGAATAAAGAGCTGGGTCAAAAAGGCACAAAGCACACCAAGTGATAAAAAGAGGTAAGATGAACTAAAGAGCCAATTTTGCTTCATAGGCAACGCACCGGCTATACGTCCTAAGGTCCAAGGGGCTGCAAACATTGATAGCCCCATTGGCAATGAACTGGGCAAGAAGAAACGGTCGAACGTTACAAAAGCCACTTTCACTGGTGCCTTAATCGGTACTGGCGTTTGGGCTACTAATATGAATGACATTGCACAGGGAATTAGTGCCCACCAATAAGCATAGGTCATAGGAAATGTGTGTGAAAGCGTATAGCCTAAGAAGAGACCTAAGGGAATGCCTATGCGCCCCGCCCAACCATATATAAGATCTCCTTTATTGCGCTGCTTCGACAGCAAAATGTCATTGACAAGTGTCGTGCCTAAGGCTGTCTGTGAGATGCCAAAGGCTACACCTTGTATAAGTTGCAAAGCTAAAAGGTGACACACATCGTAGGCATTGACATAGCCCAAAGTGGCTATAGGGCCTAACAATAGGAGGGCTTTTAAAAAGACATCCTTTCGCGAACGACGCTCCATTAAATACGCGCCAAAAGGGCCTGGCAACACCATACCTATGGCAAAAGCTAACACGCCCCAACCTACCCATCGTGCCTCACTACCCAAGCCGAGCGTTTGAAGGCTGAGCAAGGGAATCATGGCATATACGTAGATGTGTAAGAACCAATTGGCCACACACATATTAATGAAACGTGAGCTTTTCAACCCGTTATGTACTTGAACAGACATAAGCAGAGTGTTAATATAGATGCTGTTTAGTAGCTTTCGCTTTCATTAGGGAAATTTGTGGTCTTTACGTCTTCCACATATTGTCCAATTGCATCGGTCATAATGGTAAAGAGGTCGGCATATCGACGCAAGAACTTAGGTGAGAAGCCTTTGTTCTTACCCAACATATCGTCAATTACCAACACTTGACCATCGGCCGGACCCGCACCAATACCAATAATAGGTATGTCTACGCTGGCTACTGCTTTAGCGGTAAGTGCTGCGGGTATCTTCTCCAACACAATGGCACAACAACCTACCTCAGCTAAGGCTTTCACATCTGATAGCAACTTCTGAGCTTCAGCTTCTTCCTTCGCACGAACGGCGTACGTGCCAAACTTATTGATACTTTGGGGAGTAAGACCTAAATGACCTACTACGGGTATGCCTGCATTGATAATGCGCTTTACGGCATCGATTATCTCAACACCGCCCTCAAGTTTAACGGCATCACAACCCGTCTCTTTCATCATGCGAATGGCATTACGAACAGCTTCAACAGCGTCCACCTGATAAGAACCGAAAGGCATATCGCACACAACGAAGGCACGTTGAGCGGCACGAGCCACTGAGGCTCCATGATAGATCATTTGGTCAAGCGTAATAGGCAAGGTGGTCATGTGGCCTGCCATTACATTAGATGCACTATCGCCAATCAATATCATGTCGACACCAGCGGCATCAACTATCTTGGCTGTAGTGTAGTCGTAAGAGGTTAGCATGGCAATCTTCTTGCCTTCTGCTTTCATTTCTTTCAGTCTATGAGTAGTCACCTTGCGGGTGTCTTCAACTAAATATCCTGACATTTCTTTTTATTTTTTTAGTTCGCACATTTGTGCAACAGTTATTTCGGTAAAGTCGTTAATGACGCACTGACACAATGAGGCTATACGTGCCGCAGGAATGGTCGTTGTAAGACCGATAACGGTCGCTCCACTATCGCGCCCTGCTGTAAGTCCGCTAATAGAATCTTCAAACACGAAGCAATCCTTGGCTGCTAATCCTAAGGCTTGCGCGGCATCGAGGTAGCAATCGGGAGCTGGCTTTGAACGACGCGCATTCTCTGCCGTAAAGATACGATCAAAAAGTTGAGAAAATTCAGGATGCTGCTGATACAAGCATTCCATTTTGGCTTTATTTGAACTGGTAACAATGGCCATAGGTATACCAGCTTCGCGAAGTTCACTTACAAAATCTATCGCTCCTTCTACGTAAGGATAACTCATACGTGTCTCAAAGTCATTGAGTTGCTCAACCACCTGTCGTGCTATTGCTTCGTCTGCGAAATAAGCACTCAATATTTGCGTCAGCGTATGCCCTTTAATTTGGCTCGGGAAGTCTGGATTTTCAGGCAGGTAGGTCTTACCTATCACTGTCCAAAACTCCGTATATTGTTCCTCGGTGTTGATAATCACACCATCTAAGTCAAATAATACCGCAGTCTTTGTCATTCTTTATCTCGTATTGTTTTAGACTGCAAAGTTATAGAAAAAATAGATATGCTACCTCTTTTAACAATTTGCTTTTCTATAAATTACTTTTCGCAAGTGCCACCACACAAAGAATATAATTACCTTTGCGACATGAAACTTTTACACTATATATTCTTCGGTCTTATATTACTCGCCAGCATACCACAAATGGTGACAGCACAGACCATTATCCCACTCGAACGCGGCAAAGGCGGTGTGCGATCTAAAACGGTTGACGACTATAAGGAGGAACTTAATATGGTTGAACGCCAGCGCAATGACTCTATTCAGTATGTCGACAACCTCCGACGTGCCTTCAATGCCTTACATGTCGATTCACTCACCGAAGCTGAATCGCTCTTTAAAGAGGCACTTAAGTTGCGTCCTACAGCACCTGGCAACCACATTATCAAATATAACCTTGGACTGGTGGATATGGCACGTGGCAATAACGTGGAGGCTGTAAAGAAGTTGACTGAAATAATCAAAAACTATCCCAACTATTTTGAAGCTCGCTTGGCGCGTGCTGAAGCTAATTTACAACTAAACCGCACCAACGAAGTGATAGATGACGCACAACAGGTGCTTGACAAACAAAAGTTTGAAGGTATGACACCCGATCTCATCGAACGCGCTCGCTTCATTCGCGCTGCTGCACGCTACCAGTTGCGCCTTTATGCCGATGCACACGCCGACCTTCAAGTTATTATGGGTGACAATCCTCAAAATACGAACGCTCAAATACTCGATGCTTTAGTATTGCAGCAGATGGGACGACCGAAGGAAGCCTTAAATCGTTTAAACCTCATTGTGGCCGCTCACCCCGACAACTTAGACGCTCTTAGCACACGTGCCGCTATTGAAGCCGAACTCGACCTCCACACGTTGGCACGAGCTGACTACGATACATTAATCAAACGCCAACCCAACGAAAGCAGTTACTACATCGAGCGCGCAAAAATGCTCCTTCGCTTAGGCGAAAAGAAGGCTGCACGCACTGACCTCGATCGCGCCATTCAACTCGGTGTACCTCAAGGTATGGTACACACATTGTATCTACAAACAAAATAAGAGAGATTCTTTCATACAATGCGCAATATATTTTTGTTATTTTTATTAGTCCTATTTATACTCCCTATAAGTATAAGTGGTACTCCTGCCACACACAGTCCAGCCTCCAACAATATACGCTACGAGGTGCGTGCTGCATGGCTCACTACGCTTATGGGACTTGACTGGCCTTCAAAGCCTGCTACGACTGAGGCGCAAGCCGAACTACAGCGACGCGACTTGTGTCGACAACTTGACCAATTAAAGGCTGCGGGCATCAACATGGTGCTTTTTCAATCACGTATACGTTCTACAACTGCCTATGCCTCTGACATCGAACCATGGGACGGAGTGTTTACTGGCCGTCCTGGCCAACGCCCACTTTACGATCCCTTACAGTTTGCTATCAACGAATGTCATAAGCGCGGCATGGAATGTCATGCCTGGGTGGTAGCCTTTCCTATCTGCAAAGTAGCCACGGCAAAGCAGCTAGGGAAACGTGCCTTGCCTGCACTTCACCCCGAACTCTGCCAACGTTGCGGTGACCAATGGATGATGAACCCTGGTGTGCCTGCCACTGCCACTTACCTTGCCAACGTATGTAAAGAGATTGTCACCAAATATGCCGTTGACGGCATTCACCTCGACTATATCCGCTACCCAGAGGCTTCCATACCTTTTAACGATAATGCCACTTACCGCCGATATGGACAAGGCCTCAACAAGGCCACATGGCGTACACAAAACATCGACCGTTGCGTACAAGCCATTCACAAAGCCGTCAAAGAAGTACGACCTTGGGTGAAACTAAGTTGTTCGCCCGTAGGGAAATATGCGGACTTAAGCCGTTACTCGTCTCGTGGTTGGAATGCACGCGATGCTGTGTCACAAGACGCACAACGTTGGCTATGCGAGGGGTGGATGGACATGCTCTTCCCCATGATGTACTTCGACGGCGATCATTTCTACCCTTTCTTAGCCAATTGGAAGGAGAATGACTTCGGACGGCCTATTGTACCAGGCCTAGGCATCTACTTCTTAAATGAACGCGAAAAGAATTGGCCTTTACTTACCATTCAGCGCCAAATGAACGTATCACGCGACGAAGGACTTGGCGGCCAAGCTTTCTTCCGTACCCGTTTTCTCTTAAATAACGAAAAAGGATTACGCTCGTGGTTACAGACTCAATTCTACGCTCAGCCTGCCCTCATTCCTCCTATGACTTGGCAAGATAGCATTCCGCCCACTACCCCACTTCACGCAACCAAACACTTCAAAGAACAGCATATCAGTCTATCGTGGTCTGCATCGACCGACAATACGCCCAACGCTCCTCTCACCTACAACGTCTACCGCATCGACTCTATCTTTGGCGACGTTATTTTGGCGCTTCATACCTCCACGTTGCACTATGAGCATACGCTCTCTCTCCCTGCCCTTCGCCATAGTCACTACCTCATCACGGCCGTTGATGCTTATGGCAACGAGAGCCAACCTATCGAAGCTATAGAAAATTAGTAGAGCTATAACTCACCTATTTTGCCCCTTTTTTCTCATTTTACAATGTGTAAAACGCTTTTTTTCAAAAAAAACGCGGAAAAAATTTGCAGGCAACAAAATAATCACTACCTTTGCACTCGCAAAACGGAACAAGACA
>ENA-OZSK01000242-OZSK01000242.1-human-gut-metagenome-genome-assembly--contig:-NODE-242-length-13247-cov-5.905170_pt1 | contig 13247 bp, 7 predicted proteins | sample MGYA00244117_ERZ653956 | MGnify/ENA primary metagenome ERZ653956 (study PRJEB26926, sample SAMN06164473) | human gut metagenome | biome: ENVO:00009003; feature: ENVO:2100002; material: ENVO:00002003... | reverse complement strand
GGAGCGTATCAACGAGATTCACCAGATGGATGATGAGAACGGAAAGGAAGGCTTGCTAACTTCTATTGAAGATAAGAATGAGGGCATTGACATCAAGAACATCATGTTCAAGTACGACCCACATGCTTTGCGCAAAACCATAGACGATGTGAGCATTCACATTCCGCAAGGTAAGGTAACAGCCATCGTTGGCGCATCTGGCAGTGGAAAGACTACCCTCATCCGTTTGATGCTTGGTTATTATCCTGTCTTGGAGGGAACAATCAACATTGGAAATACTGACATCAACAAACTCAACAAAAAGTGGTGGCGCAGACAATGTGGTGTTGTCATGCAGGATGGTGTTATCTTCTCGGAGAGTATCGCTAGAAATATTGCTGTTGACGATGGTGACATCGACAAGGAACGACTGTTGAAAGCTGCCGAGATAGCTTGCATCAAGGATTACGTGATGGCTTTGCCTCTGAAGTTCAACACCAAGATTGGGCGTGATGGCGTGGGACTGAGCCAGGGACAGAAACAACGCGTCTTGATTGCGAGGGCGGTGTATAAGAATCCCGACTACATCTTCCTTGACGAGGCGACCAACTCGCTGGATGCCAACAATGAGAGAAGCATCGTGGAGAACTTGGATAAGTTTTACAAGGGCAAGACTGTTGTGATTGTGGCTCATCGCCTAAGCACGGTGAAGAATGCCGACCAAATCGTGGTCATCGACCATGGTAAGGTGGTTGAGATAGGCAACCATGAGTCTTTGACCACCAAGCGAGGGGCATATTATAACCTTGTGAAGAATCAGTTGGAATTGGGAAACTAAAATGCTTTTGATATGGAACAGAATGAAAAAGAATCAGATAATATCGAGTTGAGAAGCGAGAAGGTGAGGAACGTGATAGGCAAAGTTCCTCCTCGCCTCGTCAGCTTGGGAACGGTTGTCATTACGATAATAGTCCTCGCCCTCGCAGTTGCTTTCTACAAGATACCTTATCCTATATCCATAGAGGCTAATGGTGAGGTCATCAATCAAAGAACAATGCAAGTGTTTGTGCCATATAAGTATTTGTACCTTTTCGATGAGCCAAGGACGGCTCATGTATCTTTCGAGGGCAACGATAATGCATCTTATAACTGCAACATTATAAGCCATAATGCCAAACTCATACATAGGGAAGATGGCAACTATTTTATGGCTATAGCCACAATGAGCACACAGGGACAAAATACTCCTATACTGCAAAAGTATATGAAAGCTGATGTCAGGATCATCGTAAGCAACAAAACGTTATGGCAGCAGGTATTCGGATAAGCTATATCCGAATACTGCTGTTTGTTTTTGGATACATATTGTTGGTAAGCATCAGATTTAACTCAAAAAGTTCTAAATTCCGTAAATTTCTCCTTGATAGTTATGGGATATTTAGAAAAATGTCGTATCTTTGCCCTCGAATTGAGGCGTTCTTTGCATATTGCAAAATACAGAAACAAGCAGAAGTCCGCTCGTTTCCATATTGTTACCTATATAATATAGGCAAATGCCCAACTTCTTGATTTTCAATCAAAGTCCAATTTAGAGCGAGTTAGGATTATAAACCGCCGCCTCATCGCTTGTTAGCACTTCTTTAGTGCATCCAATTACATTTGCCGTTATAAGGTCGGCAATTGCCTTTTTTTCTTCATTTGTCATTGTCCTTTGCTTTGAAAGGTTGGGGCTTTCCCGGGGTGTATGCAAGCCCATCCCGTTATTTGCCCTAACATCCCCCCGGTGGGGCTTGCATTCCACCCGCCGAAAGGATTTCATGTGCAAAGGTATCAAGCAAGAAAAACAAAAAGCCCCAACATTGTACCATCGTTGGGTTATGTTGGGACACTAATTTATTTGAAATAAGCCTTTATCTTATCGGCATTCTTTGGCGGGACTTCACCCGTATGGTTTCTTTGGTCGCTTTTCCAATTCCTAAAAGTTTTTGCTTCCATATTAAACAATTTAGCAAATTGTTTCCATTCCGATTTATTCCCATCCTTGTTTCTCAATTCCCATTTATCATTTGCCAAATCTGCAAAGAAACAAATTAGGGCGTTTGTTTTGTTTTTAATCCATTCAAACCCCGTTGGGGTGTTCTTTATCCACCCATCATTCAAAAGCCCGGCAAACGTAGCCTTTGCCGCCCCTATGTGTTTTTGTGGTATAAACGCCAACTTCTCATCAATCCCCATTGGTTTTGTGTCGGGCTTCACGGGTTCTTGTTGAGGCTCATTTGCATGGGTTGCAATTTCACACAATATCTTAAAACAACGTGCAACGCTTGCTTGTGTTTTGCTTTGCAGTTTCTTCCATGCTATAATTTGGGGAAACACATGTCGGTGTATGCTTGCTACCTCACAGGCAAAAGCGTTATTTTTCGTTGCATCATAATACCCCCGGACTATATACGCCAATTCTTCCAAATGGTTCAAATCTCGTTTTAATTTGCTGCCACATGGTATTTCATTTGCAACACACAACCCGGCATCATGTACAATTTGCTTTATTTGTGCAATGGCTTGGTATGCTTTATAATCTTCCATAATATTTTTATTTCTACAATGTTAGTTCCGGTAGGCTGTTTATGGCATCTTCTTTCAGTTTGTCAATTGCCCGGGTGTATTTCTCTGTGTGCTTTAGCCCGGAATGCCCTAAAAGGCTTGCCACCGTCTTTATATTAGCCCCATTGTTGAGAATATTAACGGCAAAACTATGCCTTGCACAATGCCATGTTATATGTTTGTCAATGCCCGCCCGTTTTACCCATCTTCTCAAAGCCTTTAGACACATTGTGTGGCTTGGCAAAGGGAATATCGGTGTATCTTTCCCCTCGCCCTCTTTGGGTTGTCCTATTAGGCTCAAAATGCCATCATTCAAGGGTATAATAACGCCGCTGCTTGCTGAATGCCCCTTTGTTTTGTTCTGCTCAAATTTTAGCAACTTGTTTGAATAATCCACATTGGCAAAAGTTAAATCTTTCACATCACAAAACCTTAACCCACAATAAAGGCTCATAATAAATGCCCGTCTAATATTGGGGTTTTCATTATCGTAATGGGTTGCTATAAGGTTTTTAATTTCCTCTTGCGATAAAACCTCTTTTCTCAATATGTTTTCATCAATTTTAATAACAACACCCTTGCAAGGGTCTTTTGCCATCACATCATGCTCAATGGCATAATGAATAACTTTCTTAAAGCGTTGGTAGATGCTCTTCGCCCCCTCGCCAACGCTTCTGCTTTGCAAATATTCAGTAAATGCCACCATCATATCTTTGTCCATCTGTTCCGGCTTTATGCCCTTTAGATATTTTGTGTATTCCGGTGTATCTTTCAAGAAATCTTTGAAGCGATTTAGGGCAATAATCATCATTCTAATATCTTTCTTTGTGTACCCGTCAATGTAGGCTTGGAAATATTCAATGAAATCTATTTGCCTATCTTTCTTTAGCCTATACCCCTCACCCTTTTCCAATAGTTCTTGTTGGCGTTCATATCTTATTTTTTTTGCAAGTTCCAACGTTTCTTTGTTCTGCTGCCTCTCTAATGGTGTTCTTGGTGCTGTCCACAAATATAGGCTTAATGGCTCTTTTCGCCGCTCCACCTTTGTTACATTCTTATCTTTTGCCTCATTGTAAACAAGGCTATAACCCAAATAATATTCCAAATATAGGCTTTCTCTGCCATCGGTTAGCATCCGGGCATATAATTTGGGGTTTTCTGTTTTGTCGGCACTTATTAAATAAGTTCCGTCACACCTAACTTCTTTCTTTGCCATTGTTCTTTTGTTTTTGTTCTTTGTTTCCTTTGTTTGCAAAGGTAGTGCTTTTATTTTGTATTCCGAGCAAATTCCGAGCAAAAAGTGCAAAAACATAGTCTAATTTTTGAAACAATGTGCAAATACCTATTTTTGCTCCGCTTGATTTATAGGTACTTATCTTCTTTTGGGTACACAATATTATCACGGTTGTGTATCGGGTCTGGGTACTCCCAAAAAGTTATCGATCCCTTGTAAATCGCTGATTTGCAAGGGATTTTTCTTTTCCATCCCCTCACCCTCGCATCCCTCCACCTCCATGGCCAAGCCGAACGATGATTCAAAATATTTGGTTAAAAAGTTGTGTCGAGATTTTGACCGAACCAGCGAGCGAAATCGCCGTTTTTGCGCCATCGGAGCGACAAAAACGAGACATCCGCTTGCCGAAAGGCATCTTTGGTGTTGCGATTGGGCATCTTTCGAGCTTCGAAAGGCCAGCTATCGCACCACGAAAGACCATCTTTCGACGTGCGATACATGCCTAACGGCAAGGGGTAATGTAAGACGAGGAGCGAGCAACGAGCAGCCATAAATCACAAAGCGCTGAACGCCAAGCATTTGCATTACTTTGCTGAGAATAGCGTATTTGCGCCCAACATTGTCTTCGTCGAAGACAAACGTGTAGATTGCCATATAGATTGTTGCGAAAATTCCCAAGGGAACAACGGCAGGAGCCATACCATAAACCCAAATAGCCAACGTCCGCAGGCGAGCCTTGAGCCAAATTGCACCCAGTTTACAAACACCTATAAAAATAGGTATAGGTAAGCAACAAATTGCAGCAAGCAGAGGATTTTTTGGCGAAAAGTGCTTACCTTTGCACCCACGAACCTAATAATAAACCATAACAACTTCCTAAAACATGATGAATTACCTGAAAAAAGTTAGCTTGCTGCTGCTTTGTTCACTCTTTGTCCAAGTGGCGTCGTGGGCGCAACAGGTACAGGTGTCGCCTGTGCCTCAATCGGTTAGCTGGGGCGAGAAGGCCTTCGAGTCGGCCAACGCCAAGTATAGCCTTACCAAGGCCGAAACCACCGACGCCTACGCCGTGGCCTTGCTGCAGGAGAAGCTCACCCTGGCCGACGACGGCATCAGCCTGGTGGTGGGCAAGAAGGGCGAAGCGGCCGTGAGCGCCGTGGAGGCCAACATTCCCGAAACGGCTGAGGGCTATTACCTCAAGGTGGACGCCAACGGCATCATCGTAGCTGGCGCCGACGACGCCGGCACCTACTACGGCGTGCAGACCCTGTTGCAAATACTGGCACAGCCCAACGTGATGGAGGTGGAGATTAGCGACTATCCCGCCTGCGCACAGCGTGGCGTGATAGAGGGTTTCTACGGCAATCCGTGGAGCGACGCCGACCGCAAGAGCCAGTTTGAGTTCTATGGCAAGAACAAGATGAACATCTATGTTTACGGTCCCAAGGACGACCCCTACCACCGCACCAAGTGGCGCGAGAACTATCCCGCCGACAAGGCCGCCATTATCCGTGGCCTGGCCGAGGCCGCCAAGAAGAACCACGTGTCGTTTGTGTGGTCGATCCACACGGGCGGAAGCATCTCCAACAGCGAGAGCGACTTCAAGGCCGTGGTGAACAAGCTGGAGCACGTCTACTCGCTGGGCGTACGCAACTTCTCCATCTTCTTCGACGACTTTGGTGGCGCCGACGCCAGCCTGCAGGTGGCCGAGTGCAACTATGTTTGGAAAAACTTCATTGAGAAGCACGACGACCTGAACCGCCTCTCGATGTGCCCCACCAAGTATAACGCCGCCTATGCCGGGTGGAACAAGAACGACGACTACCTGCGCGCACTGGGCAAGGGCTTGCACAAGGGCATTGAGGTGATGTGGACGGGCGACGGCGTGGCCGACATGATCAACCAGGGCGACCTCGATTTCTTCAAGACCGCCACGGGGGGCATGGCGCCCTTCATCTGGCTCAACTATCCCGTCAACGATTATTGCATCGGACACATGCTCATGGGCAAATTCTACGGCAACGACAAGGGCAACAACGCCTTTGGCGGCAAGATGACGGCCTTCACGTCGAACCCCATGGAGTATGCCGAGGCCTCGAAGGTGGCGCTCTACGGTGTGGCCGACTATGCCTGGAACATGAAAGACTACAACCCCGAGGCCAACTGGGAGCGTGCCATCGGTTACCTGATGCCCAACAACGCCGAGGCTTTCCACGTGTTCTGCGAGCACAATGTGGACCTGGGATGGACCGTGCACGGACTGCGCCGCGAGAGCGAGAGCCCCAATTTCAACGTGAACGGCACGCTCGACGAGCAGAAGGACCAGTTTGACCTGATGGTGGAAGCGGCCGACGCGCTGCTGGCCGACACCTACAACCCCGCGCTCATCACCGAGATCACACCGTGGCTGCAGAAAATGAAATACATGGGCCAGCGCGGACAGAAGATCGTGGAGATGGGGGGCCTCATCGACAGTGGCGACACGGCGAAGTTCCTGCAAGACTACCGCGACATACAAGACCTTCTGACCAAGGAGGACGCGCTCATCTCGCGCAACTTCTCAGGAACCATCAAGAGCGCCAAGCCCGTGGTGGCAACGCAGAAGGTGGAGCCCTTCCTCAAGCAGCAGCTCAACGAGTTGGTCATAGCCTACAAGAGCAAGTACACCGAGGGTTGGGAGAACTTCCCCGTGCAGGTGCTCGAAACGGGCAACTACTACATCAAGTACAACGGCAAATACCTTTATAATAAGAACGCCTCGGCCGACCGCACGGGCGACATGCCCATCTGGACCGACGCCATCGACGACACCCAGCCGCAGAAGTGCGAGTGGACCATCAGCGTGGATCCCAACACGGGCCGTTACAAGATTGCCAACACGCAGGATGGCCGTTACCTCAACGAGAAGGGACAGTTCTGGGAGAACAAGGAAATCAACCCCTACGACCCCGAGTGGCACAGCTACGACATCTACCGCGTAAACGGCAAGTATGCCATCCAAACCACCGCAAAGGTGAGCCGCAAGTTCCTGGGAGCCAACAAGACGCGCATCATCAAGCGCGACACGCCGTTGGCCAAGGACAAGGACAACAACCCCATCCTCCACATCAACGACGCCATCTTCGAGATCGTGCCGGTGAAGGGCAACGACGGGAAGCATCCCGTGATAGAAAGCGGAAAGACCTATTACATCAAGAACGACAAGGGCGAATATCTCACCACCACCTCGTCGCTCTCGGCCCTGAGCCGACCCACCTTCAAGGCCAAGGGAAAGGATGTCACGAAGCAGAAGTACCAGAAGTGGACCATCACCACCGACGCCACATCGGGCCGATGGAAGATTGCGTTCAACAAAAACAAGTTCCTCGACGAGGAAGGACGCATCAACCAGAACCCCTACTACTCGGAGTGGAACTCGGTGATCTTGCGCGAGGTGGGTGGCAAATGGGCCATGACGAGCGTCACGCCCAACGCCGCACCGCAGCAATGGGGCATCACGACCGACAAGGTGATTAAACGTGTGGACGCCGACCTGAAGGACAGCTACGTGTTTACCGTGGTCGACGTGGACGACGACGATCTCGCAACGGGCATCAGCACTCCCACAACGAGCAACGACACCAACGCCAACGCCGCCATCTACGACCTCTTTGGCCGCAAGGTGGAGAAGCCCGCCCAGCATGGTGTTTACATCAAGGGTGGCAAGAAGTTTGTGAAGTAACGCAACCCACATACCTACTATTCCTACAATCCCAGCCCCGTGTGACTGGGATTGTTGTTTTCCCTCCTTGGGCCGATGGCCGTCTGCCATCTTTTTTCTTAAGAAACATTAAAGCCCTTTTACTTTTTCGCTCCCCAATCGTCAATTTAATTATCAGACGTCAAACGTTTGATGACAATTGATTTTATTACCTTTTAAACCAACTACTTTATGAAAAGATCAATCAGAATGATGCTGGTTGCCCTTAGCAGCATTGTGTTGTGTAGCGCCACGGCTTGCGCCGACAACGACAAGCCCATTGATGTAAGCAATCTTCCGGCCAAGGCACAGACCACACTCACCACGCACTTCAACAAGCAAAAGGTGGTGCTCGCCACCATAGAGGCCGGCATTGTAAACAAGAGTTACGACGTGGTGTTGCAGAATGGCACCAAGCTCGAGTTTGACAAGAAGGGCAACCTCACCGAGGTGGATTGCAAGCAGGGAACCGTTCCCGCCAACCTCATCCCCCAGCCCATCCAAAGCTATTTGCACGCCACCTACCCCGGCCAATCTGTCAAGAAGATTGAGATAGACCGAAACGAGCACGAGGTGGAGCTCACCAACGGCTTGGACATCACCTTCAACAAGCATTTCAAGGTTATCGACATCGACTAACCTCGAGCAAGGGTCGGTAGGAACATCACATAAGACCCAACGCCGCAAGGCGAAAAAGAGAACAGGGGCGAAGCCTTTGCGATAATCCGCAAAACGCTTCGCCCCTTAGGGTTAGGGTGCGCTAATGGGCTCTTTTTACTTCATCTTCATGCCCATGGTGTACATAATGAAGCCGTAGATGTCGGCCGTTTCCTCCATCACCTTCGAGAGCGGTTTGCCACCGCCATGACCCGCCTTGCTGTCGATGCGGATGAGCACGGGAGCCTGACCGGCCTGGCACTCCTGCAAGCGGGCAGCAAACTTAAACGAGTGGGCGGGAACCACACGGTCGTCGTGGTCGGCTGTGCAAACCATGGTGGCAGGATACTTCACCCCCTCCTTCAGCGCGTGAAGGGGCGAGTAAGCCTTCAGATACTCGAACATCTCCTTGCTGTCGGCGCTGGTGCCATAGTCGGGCGCCCAGTTCCAACCGATGGTGAACTTGTGGTAGCGCAACATGTCCATCACGCCCACCTCGGGAATACAAACCTTATAGAGGTCGGGGCGCTGGGTCATGCAGGCACCCACCAACAGGCCACCGTTGCTGCCGCCCATGATGGCGAGGTGCTGGTTGTCGGTATACTTGTTGCTGATGAGCCACTCGGCTGCTGAGATGAAATCGTCGAACACGTTCTGCTTCTGCAACTTGGTTCCGGCCAGGTGCCAGTCCTCACCATACTCGCCACCGCCACGCAACACCACATAGGCGTAGACGCCGCCATTCTCGAGGAACGGAATGCGCATGGCCGAGAACGAGGGAGGATAGGTAATGTTGAAGCCGCCGTAGCCATACATCAGCACGGGGTTCTTGCCGTTGAGCTTCATGCCCTTCTTATAAGTGAGGAACATCGGGATGCGGGTGCCGTCCTTGCTGGTGTAGTAGACCATCTCGGAGGTATAGTCGCTCAGTTTGAAGCTAACCTTCGGTGCGCTCATCACCGTGCTCTTGCCCGTGGCCAAGTCATACTGGTAGGTGGTTGAGGGAACGGTGTACGAGGTGTAGCTGTAGAACAGCTCCTTGCGCTCGCGCTTGCCCGAGAAGCTGGCGCTACCCACGCCCGGCAGTTGGATGTCGCCGATCTTCTTGCCGCTGATATTATAAAGGTAAGCCTGCGAGCAGTTGTCTTGCTTATAGGTGAGCACCATCTTGTCGCCATCCACAAACGTCACGTTGTCGAGCACGGCGTCGCTCTCGGGCACCAGTTCCTTCCAATCGTTGTAGCCCGGCTTGTTGATGTCGGCCACCATCATGCGATACTTGGGAGCGCCGGCATTGGTCATCATGTAAATCTTATCGCCAATGATCTCCACAGGCGAATAGTTCTTGCTACAATCGCCCGTCATCTGTATGAACTGCGAGTTGGGCACACGCAGGTTTCGCACGTAGATGTTGATGCCTTGGTCCATTCCCGTCTCGTAAAGGAACATCATCGTCTCCTCCTCGTTCACCGACACACTATAGAAACGCAAGGGATAGGCGGGGTTCTGGTAGAAGAGCACATCCTGGCTCTGCGGGGTTCCCATCTTGTGGTAGTAGACCTTCTGCACCTCGTTCTTGGCCGAGGTCTCCTTGCCCTTCTCGGGGGCGTCGTAGGCGCTATAGTAGAAACCGCCATCATACCAGCTCACACCAGTGAACTTAGCCCACACGATGTGGTCGGAGAGCATCTTGCCGGTGTTCACGTCCATGACGTAAATTTCCTCCCAATCGCTTCCGCTGCGTGAGATGACATAGGCGAAATACTTGCCGTCGTTGGAGAACGAGATATCCTTCAGGGCCACCGTACCGTCGTCGCTCAACTTATTGGGGTCGAGGAACACACGCTGCGCACCACCTAAGGCGTCCATCTGATAGAGCACGGCTTGGTTCTGCATGCCGTTGTTCTTGTAGACATACCACTTTCCGTTCTTCTCGAAAGGCGTGTAAACCTTCTCATAGTTGACCACTTGCTTCAGGCGCTTCAGATATTTGGCGCGCTGCGGCACCTTTGCCAGATAGGCGTTGGTCACCTGGTTCTCAGCCTCCACCCATGCCGCCGTGGCCGCACAAGTGTCGTCCTCCAAGGGGCGGAACGGGTCGGCCACCTTAACTCCAAAATACTCGTCGACCGTAGCGTCCTTCGGAGCCGTGGGATACTTGATCGACTGTCCATTCGCCGCCAAGGCCGAAGCCGCCAAGGCCGAAGTGATCAGAAGTGTCTTCATTTGCATATAATTATAGATTAATAAGTTGGGGCAACAGTATGACGTCATCGTCTGCTTTTCCTTAGGGAACACGCGTTCAAATGGCCGAGTGCAGCCTATCTTATGCAAAGATAGTGCAAACGAGCGCCATGAGAACTTGTTCTCAAATGGCCGAGCGCAGCCTATCTTATGCAAAGATATAAAATATTACGCTTCGTCAACGTTTGCGAGGCGCAAAATTATGCACGACAACTAAAAATCTTTCGCAAAAACCACTGTGTGTGCAAACAAATGCAACAACATAACACTTTTGTAACCCAAAGGACCAATTATTACACCTATAAATAGACAGAATGACACGTTAGCATTTGGCATTTCCTAAAATATTTCGTAGATTTGCAATCTAATTTGCCAACAACAATAACAGACGACAAAAATGAAAGACTTTATCAAATCGGTTAGCGCCACCATCGTGGGTCTGCTGGCCTTCTCCGTCATCGTAGGAGTCATCTGCCTCATGAGCCTCGTGGGCATGATAGCTTCATCACAGTCGACCCAACGAGTGGCCGACAACTCTGTACTCGTCATCAAGCTCGACGGAGCCCTGCAGGAGCGCGCCGAGGACAACCTATACGCCACACTCAGTGGCACCTCAACAAAGGGATTGCAAGAAACACTCGAAGCCATCACCAAAGCCAAGAACAGCGACGAGGTGAAGGGCATTTACCTCGAAGCCGGTTCCTATGGGGCCGACATGGCACAAATGCAGGAGCTACGCGACGCGTTGGCCGACTTCAAGACGGCCAAGAAATGGATTGTGGCCTACGGCGAGGAGTACTCGCTCGGCGCCTACTATGTGGCGTCGGTGGCCGACAAGATCTACCTCAACCCACAAGGCACCATATCATGGCAGGGCATGGGCGGACAGATGATGTTTGTAAAAGACGCCCTCGCCAAGATCGGCGTGAAGATGGTTCCGTTCAAATGCGGCAAGTATAAGAGCGCCACGGAGATGTTTACCGAGGACAAGATGAGCGAGCCCAGCCGCGAACAGACGGAACGCTACCTCGGCGGATGGTGGCAAACGGTGTGCCAAGCCGTGTCGAAGAGCCGCGCCATCAACGCCGACTCGCTGCAGGCGTATGCCGATCGCGTCATCTCGTTGGAAGACCCAAAGAACTTCATACGTTACAAAATGGTCGACGGACTGCTCTATAACGACCAAGTGAAGAACGTGGTGCGCAGTCGCCTCAAATTAGAAAAGACCGACGAAGTGCCGCAGGTCTCTGTGGCCGACATGATCAACGCGCCCGCCGAGAAGAAGGGCGACGAGATAGCCGTCTACTATGCCTGGGGCGACATCGTGCAGGAACGTCCCTCACAGGATGCGTTCTCCAATAGCCATCTCATCGTGGGACGCGAGATGTGCGCCGACCTCGCCGACCTCGCCGACGACGACAATGTGAAGGCGGTGGTTATCCGCATCAACTCGGGCGGTGGTTCGGCATACGCCTCCGAGCAGATATGGCATCAGATAGAAGCCCTGCGCACCAAGAAGCCCGTGGTGATCTCCATGGGTGGAGCGGCCGCATCGGGTGGCTATTACATCAGTGCGGCAGCCGATTACATCGTAGCTGAGCCCACTACCATCACAGGCTCCATCGGTATCTTCGGCCTGACGCTCGACCAGTCGCAACTGCTCACCGAGAAACTCGGCCTGCGTTACGACGAGGTGAAGACCAACCGCAACGCCACCATGGGCGGCATGATGAAGCCCATGACCGCCGAGCAAATGGCGCTCATGCAAGCCAGCGTAAACCGTGGCTACAAGCTCTTCAAGAGCCGCGTGGCTCGCGGACGACGCATGAACATGCAACAGGTGGAGGAGCGCGCACAAGGTCATGTGTTCCTGGGATCCGACGCCCTCAAGCTCCGCCTCGTCGATGAGTTGGGCGGACTCGATAAGGCGGTGGCCAAGGCGGCCAAACTGGCCAAACTCGACGAGTATCACACCCTGCCCTATCCCGCTCCCGCCGACATGATGACGCAGTTGCTCAACTTCAACAATAACAAGGGCACGGCGCTCGACGAGCAGTTGCGACTGACGCTGGGCACCTTCTACGAGCCCATTCGTATGTTGCGCACCGTGCAATCGCTCGACCCCATGCAGGCTCGATGCCCATTTATCATTACCAATTTCTGAACATCACACCATGGAAGGTGACCTCATTAAAATCAACGACTGGCTGTTGCCGCTGAGTTGGCTCTACGGCATGGGCGTGGGGGTGCGCAATCACCTCTTCGACCTCGGCGTGCTGCCTCAGCAAGAGTTCTCCATACCCGTCATCGACGTGGGAAACATCACCGTCGGCGGATCAGGCAAGACGCCACATGTGGAGTATCTTATCCGTCTGCTGCACGACAAGATGAAGGTGGGAGTGCTCTCGCGGGGCTACAAGCGAAAGAGCCGCGGCTACGTGCTTGCCGACAACGACACGCCTATGCGCACCATCGGCGACGAGCCGTTCCAAATGAAACGCAAGTTTCCCGACGTATATGTGGCGGTCGACAAGAACCGACGCGAGGGCATTCAACGGCTCACTGACGACGAGGCGACAAGCGATGTGGACGTTATTCTGCTCGACGACGCCTACCAACACCGCTACGTCAAGCCCGGCATCAACATCCTGCTGGTCGACTATCACCGACTCATCATCTACGATAAGTTGTTGCCCGCCGGTCGACTGCGTGAGCCCATGAAAGGCAAGAACCGAGCCGACCTGTCTCTTATACACATCTCCGAGCCCACGAGACTACGCTGCATCTCGT
>ENA-OZSK01000240-OZSK01000240.1-human-gut-metagenome-genome-assembly--contig:-NODE-240-length-13316-cov-4.356987_pt1 | contig 13316 bp, 10 predicted proteins | sample MGYA00244117_ERZ653956 | MGnify/ENA primary metagenome ERZ653956 (study PRJEB26926, sample SAMN06164473) | human gut metagenome | biome: ENVO:00009003; feature: ENVO:2100002; material: ENVO:00002003... | reverse complement strand
ACGAGATGCAGCGTAGTCTCGTGGGCTCGGAGATGTGTATAAGAGACAGGGATAGCGCTGGCGCATGGCCGGCAGGTTGTTGCGACATTCCCACTGGGTGCCAATGCCCTTGACGTTGGCTTGCAGGGTTTTGTCGTCGAGAATCTTTTCCACGTAGTCGAGTCGGTTGGTGTTGAATGTGCCAATCCACAGTTCCACCTCGGGGTGGCGCTTGGCCAATGTGGGTGCGAGATAATCGTTGTTGAAGCGCAAGGTGCCCTCAGCCGTCCACGCACAACCCGGATAAGGGGTGTAGGAGTAGGCCTCGTTCTGGTACATCACCTTTGTGATGGGCAATCCCTCGGTCTTGTAGAGCTCAATGAAACGGCAGAACATGTCGGCGTAGCATTGCAGGTAGCGCGGGTCTTGGATGAAATAGTCTTGTGAGGCAAGGCGGCGTGGGAACACGCCCTTGCGGTCGCCAAGCAGTTTCATTTCTTCGGCGTCGACCTGGCGGCCGTCGTCCATATAGAGCAAGTAGGCCTGCCGCTCATCCATTTGGTTCGTATTGCTCGGTGACACGGGGTAGTCGTGGTTGATCTTCATCCAGACGGGCGGCGACCACGGACTCATGAAGAGCTGCAGGGCTGGTTGGTACTTCTGCGCGGCGCGGGCCAATGGGATGATGTTGCGCTTGTCGTGGTCAATGTTGAAGTACCTCAATGCGAAGTCGCCCGCCACGTCGTCGCAGCTATACCATGCCCGGGCGTAGTCGTTGGCGTTCATCGATACGCGACCGTGGGTGAACTTGAGGTCGCCCTCGGGTGCGAACAGTCGATACATCAGTTCGTCTTGCTCCTGTCGTGTCAGCAGGTTGAAAGCGTCCCAGTCGAGCTCATTGAACGTGGTGCCGAAGCCCACAAACCGTGTGCCGTGGCTGTTGGCGTCGACCGCCGCCACCACGTTGCCCGCCGCCTTCGTAGCCATGACGGATTTGCCCTTCACCCACGAGGTTGCCTCCGTTGTGGTGAACGACGTTACTTTTTGTGCCCACGAGCCTGTTGGCGTCATGAGGGTGGCAAGAGCCATCGTCACAAACATCTTCCTTTGTTTCATGTTGTTTTTTGGTTTTAATAGTTATGGGGCAGGCCTTTCTCGCTTGGTTTGTTAAGCATAGTGGCTGCCGGCTATAGTTTGTCTTTTTGCAAAGGTAGTGGATTATTTGCGACAATCCTTGTTTGTCGTCATCTTTTTGGGTGAATGGGAAGCATTCTGTACCTACCATGGCCCTTGAAAGCCAAAGCGCCGAAACGCCCTGTCCCCTTGTCTGCGCCGTAGCGGCGAAAAGGCGACAGAGGGTTCCGGCGAAGGAGCTTGTGGGAGGGAGCTGATAGCCTATCCTCTCACATAGTGGGGCATGTCGGCAGGCGTGACCATGGATATCTCCACAATTCCAGCCACCTTGCCGTCTTTCTTCCAAGCCGTTTGGTAGATCACCTTGTGAAGTCCCTGCTTCTCGATAGTGTAGGAATTGCTTCCCCCGGTGGCGAGAAGGTGGCGGATGATCTCACGCGAGCGCTCCGAGTGGCAGGCGTAGAGGTTCTTGCCAATGAGGTCGCCCTCCTTCTTGTAGGTCTCTCGCGACTTGTCGTTCATGTAGATGATGGTGCCCTCGGCGTCACAAACCGTAACGGCGCAGTTCATCTCCTTGGCCCATTCGTAGTTTTCCATGGCTTATGTTATTTTAAGATGAATACCTTCGTCTCGTGCGAAGCCACCGTGCCCTTCCAGCGCTTGGCGTTGCGGGCTATGTCCTTGTGCTGCCATACGTCGCGCACCCCATACTTGCCCTTCAGTCCGAGTTGGGCGAAGTCGGCGGTGAGGGGCAGCGCTTTTTCGGCCGTATTGAGGATAGCCACGGCGTGTGAGCCGTTGGCGAGCGGGCGCACAAAGATCTGGTGGGTGTCGGTGTTCACCAAGCGCTCGGCCGCCTTGCCCAGCGGGTCTTGGTCGATGGCGATGATTTCCTTGTTGAGCAGGATGCGACGGTCCTCAGGGGTCAGCTTGCGCAGGTCGTTGCTCAGCGCCAACACCGACGACATCATGCACCACATGCTCATCTGCGTCTGATACTCCACGTAGGTGCAGCCCACGCCGCCGAGGTCGCTCGATGGGCCACCCGTTCCGTTGAGGCCCACCACGAGCATGTCCATGTCGGGCCATTGTCCGTGTCGGGCGTTGTGGGCGATGGGCGCCGTGACGTTCACGATGTCGAGGATGCCCATGCCGCCTTGGCCTACGATGTCCTTCCACATGTCGCGCACGTCGAAGCTGGTGCGCCACAGTTGGCCGCCCACGCTCTCGCACCACTCCTCACACTGGCGCTGTCCCCACTCGCAGATGCCGAGCACGATGTCGCGGCCCGAGTGTTGCAGGGCGTCGGCCATGCGCTTGTAGCGTCGGCGTGCCGTGGCGCTGTCCTCAGGCGCGTTGCAATAGTCGTATTTCAGGTAGTCGATCCCCCACGATGCGAACGTGCGAGCGTCTTGCTCCTCGAAGCCCAGGCTGGCGGTCCATCCACCGCAGGTAAGCTGGGCGGCGTCGCTGTAGATGCCGAGCTTCAGGCCCTTGGAGTGCACATAGTCGGCCAATGCCTTGATGCCGTGGGGAAATTTCTTGGGGTCGGGAATGATGTTGTTGTGGCGGTCGCGTCCGCCCTGCCACAGGTCGTCGATGAAGATGTACTTGTAGCCAGCCTCCACGAAGCCGTTCTCCACCATGGCGTCGGCCGTTTCGCGGATTAGTTGGTCGCTGATGTCACCCTTAAATAGGTTCCATGTCATCCAGCCCATGGGTGGAGTGGGGGCGAGTTTGTGGCGTGGTGTGGGTTGGGCAGAGGCTGCCAGCCCCATGGCCAAGAGGCAAAGGGTCAGCGTTAGGCGTTTGATTTTTCTCATTAAGATAATACGTTTATAGGTTTATGTGTAGGCAAAGTTAGGCATAATAATCCGAGCGCCCAAACGATTGCAGGTGTTTTATGGTACGTGGGGCGCAAAAAAATGTCGCAGGCCCGCCGTTTTTCGATGAAGATTACTACCTTTGCTTTCAGAAAAAACATATTTTGCATGAAGCGCAAACACATCCTCTCAATTTTCTTGGGCACGTTGCTTGTGGCCGTGGCCGTCGTGGCGGGCGTGTGGATGCTGGGCCGTCATGGGCGCGTTCCGCAGCACAAGCCCTTGCTCCTGTCGCGATTGGTGGCACGAATGCACGCCCGCCATCAGGCTCTAAAAGCCCAGCGCGATAGCGTGAAGGTGGTCCGCGTAAGGCCCGACACGATCATCGTGGGAACGCTGGCCGACGCCCAGGGCAATGGCATGTCCCGCGTTATTGTGAGCGACGGTTTCTCCTGCACGCTCACCGACGCCATGGGGCATTATCGCCTGCGCCGCAACGCCCGGGCGCGCTTCGTTTATTACACCGTTCCCGACTACTGTGAGGTGCCCGTCCATTCGCCTTCCGACCGCACCGCGTGCTTCTATCAATCGCTTGTCAAGGGCGACTCTACCTACGATTTCACCCTTCGCCGACTCCCTTTGGGCCGCGAGCGCAGTTACCGACTGGTGGTGTTTGGCGACCCGCAGGTAACCACCGCGATGAATCCTTACTACACCGGGCCCAACAACAACCGCGGGAAGAAGACCGACTTGCAACGTTTCAAGGATGAGACGCTGGGCGACGTGAACACGTTGTTGGCCGAATGGCCTGCCACCGAGAACGTCTATGCCCTGAGCATGGGCGACAATGTGCAGTATTATGGCGGCTACAGTCCCACCCTTGAGCGTGAGATGCGCGAGGCCATGGGCTCCACCCGCATGACCGTTTTCTCGGTTATTGGCAACCATGACCAAGATGGCCGGCAGCTATACCGACAAAAGTGGGAGGACAGCTGGGGTCCCACCGACTACTCGTTCGACCGTGGCGATGAGCATTTCGTGTGTTTCAACAATGTGATGTTTGCCCGTAAGAAAGGCTATTTCCAACCGGGCGAGCTGTCGGATGCGCAGATGGAGTGGTTGCGCCAGGACCTGTCGCTCACCGATAAGCGACGCAAGGTGGTGCTTTGCTACCATATTCCGTTCACCTTTGGCAACGGTCCCCACGGTGGTGCCACGCCTTTGGCCATCGCCACCGAGAGCGGCCATTACAGCAGTTCGCGCCTGACGCCCATCCTTCGCCTGCTTGAGGAGTTTGAGGGAGGGTTCGAACTTTTCTGCGGTCACACCCATTTTGCCCTCAATCACGAGATCCATTACCAAGGGCGCGACCTCATGGAACATTGCCATGCGGCCGCTTGTGGCAATATTTGGCAGTCGAACATCAATATCTGCGGTACCCCCAATGGCTATTATGTCTACACGTTCGGAGGTACGACGATAACCGATTGCTACTACAAATCGGTGGGATGGCAGCGCCATAAGCAGATGAGCCTCTTCAGGGCCGACACCGATTTCAATGGCGAACGTTACGCCGTCGATTGGAATTTGCCCACGGGTCAGGGCGTCATAGTGGCCAATATCTTCAATGCCGATTCACGATGGGTGGTGACAGCCGTGGAGGATAGTGTGGCCACACCAATGACACGGCTCAGCGGCAAGAACCAAGACGCCTTTGCCACGGGCTACCATCATCGCTACGCCGAGGCCATGCCTTACCAGTTTATCAGTAAGGCGAATGGCTATCTCATCATGAGCCACCTCTATTATTATGTGCCGCGCCGCAAGGATGCCGAGATTACCGTGGTGGCGAAGGACCCCTATGGCCATACCTATAAGGCCTCGTCGATCGATGCCGTGACCGAGCCCTTCTACAACTACGCCCATTTCCTCAAGCGGGGAAGGTAGCTTTCGCAAAACAATAGGCCCTCCATCGTGTGTTGATGGAGGGCCTATTGGCGCTAAGGGCTTACTGTTGCAACCAGTTTCTCACGATGGTAGCGCCCTCGGGAGTGAGCACACTCTCGGGGTGAAACTGTATGCCGTGGATGTTATAGTTGCGGTGGCGAAGCGCCATGATTTGGCCGTCGTCGCTCATGGCCGTCACCTCCAGGCAGTCGGGGAAGCCCGCACGGTCGACCACCCAACTGTGGTAGCGGCCCATGACGATGCGCTTGGGCAGGCCGGAGAAGATGGGGTCGTTGCCAAACTGGGTGCCTTCGGTGGCTATGCCGTGATACACCTCCTTCAGATTGACTAGTTTTCCGCCAAACACCTCAGCGATGGCTTGGTGGCCCAGGCACACACCCAGCATGGGCTTACGGCCAGCGTAGGTGCGGATCACGTCCATCAGCAGCCCCGCCTCCTCAGGGATGCCCGGACCGGGCGACAGGATAATCTTGGTGAAACGCTCCAGTTGGTTGAGCGTAAACTGGTCGTTGCGAAACACTTCCACCTTGGCTCCCAACTGCTTCACGAGGTGGGCGAGGTTGTAGGTGAACGAGTCGTAGTTGTCGATGATGACCACTCGTTCGCCGCTCAAGGGATTGTTGGTGTGCGGGTCGTCGGCCATGGCGTCATGGTCCCAGTGGGCCGACGGTGTGTGCAGGCATTCGCTCTGCAAGTCTTCGTTTATCATGATTGTCGGTTTTTTGTTGTTTCAAGCTTTGCAAGGCCTTTGCGCGTGTTGGCGTTCGTGGCGCTTACAGGTTCTCCGCTATCTTGATGGCCTTCATCAAAGCCCCCAACTTGTTGTTGCTCTCTTCCAGTTCGTAGGTGTCGTCGCTCTTGGCCACGACGCCCGACCCCGCCTGGAACCAGAGCTCGCCGTTGCGTGAGATGAACGTTCGGATCACGATGGCTTGGTTGAGGTCGCCGTTCAGGCCGATGAAACCTATGCATCCGCCGTATGCGCCACGGTTGTGGGGCTCCATCTCGGTGATGAGTTGCATGGCCCTAACCTTCGGGGCGCCCGACAAGGTGCCTGCCGGGAAGGTGTCGAAGAACGCCTTGATGGGGTCGGCGTCGCTGTTGAGCGTGCCGCTGACACGGCTCACGAGGTGAATGACGTGGCTGTAGAATTGCATGTCCTTATAGAAATCGACCTTCACGTCGTGGCAGTTGCGACTGAGGTCGTTGCGTGCCAGGTCGACCAGCATCACGTGCTCCGCGTTCTCCTTGGGATCGTTGCGCAGGAATTCGGCGTTCCGACGGTCTTCCTCCGGATTGCCCGTGCGTCGCGTGGTGCCTGCGATGGGGTCGATGTACGACCGCCGGTTCTCGATGCGGTTGTGTGTCTCGGGCGACGAGCCGAAGATGCGGAAGCCGCCAAAGTCGAAGTAGAACAGGTAGGGCGATGGGTTGATGCTTCGCAAGGCGCGATAGAGTTTGAAGTCGTCGCCCTCGTATCGCTGCACAAAACGGCGCGACACGACAATCTGGAACACATCGCCGCGCAGGCAATGCTTCACGCAACGCCTGATGTTGGCCTTGTGCTCCTCGTCGGTGAGCGTTGAGGTGCGCTCGCCAACGGGGTGAAACCCATAAGGCTTCACGTTGGCGCGGCCTGCCGCCAACTCCAGTGCGTCGAGGCGTTCATCGGCGTCGTCGCCCTCGGTGGCCAGCGTAACAAACACCATGGTGTTGTTGAAATGGTCGAAGATGATGAGGTCGCGATACATGATGTAATAGATATCGGGCGCGTCGTTCTTCTCCATCGTGGCGTCCTTCACGTCGATGTTCTCAAAGTAACGCACCGCATTGAAGGTGGTGTAGCCATAGATGCCGCAATAGTTGGCCTCGTCGCCCACTACGTGGAAGCGTTGGAGGAACGCGTTGAAAGCCTTGGCGATGGCCAGTTTGCATGCTTCGCCCTTGCCCTTGCCCGTTGTGGGCAGCGTCTCCTCGGCGCGCGATCCGTCGGGGTAGGTGCAGATCACCTGACCGTGACTCACGGCGATCGACGCCATGGGATTGATGCCGATGAACGAGCGTGAGTTGTCGTTGCCATGATAGTCGGAACTTTCCATCAGCGCCGACTGTGGATAGAGGTCGCGAAGGCGCATATAGACGCCCACAGGGGTATAGAGGTCGGCCAGGATTTGGCGCGAATGAGTGCGATAGTTAAAAGTTTCCATACTCACGAGCCATATGTTTGTTGTTGAGATAAGTGTTCACGTCCTTGTCGCCACGTCCCGACACGGTGAGCACCACCACGTCGGTCGGCTTAAACTTGAGCTTGGCGAGCGCCGCCACGGCATGCGCACTCTCGATGGCTGGGATGATGCCCTCCATGCGGGTGAGCTCATATCCGGCGTAGATTGCTTCGTCGTCGTTGATGGCCAGCACCTGCTCGCGTCCCTGTTTGGCCAGGTTGGCGTGCATCGGGCCAATGCCCGGGTAGTCGAGTCCGGCCGAGATGGTGAACGCCTCCTCGATCTGTCCGTCGTCGGTTTGCATCACCAGCGTGCGCGCCCCATGTATGATGCCCTCCGTTCCACAGTGTATGGTGGCCGCCGTGTGGCCGCTTTTGATGCCACAACCGCCCGCCTCGGCCAGCACGATCTTCACGCGGGGGTCGTCCACATAGTGGTAGATGGTGCCGGCGGCGTTGCTTCCTCCGCCCACGCAAGCGATGAGATAATCGGGATAATCGCGTCCGATTTTCTCCTCCAACTGCCATTTCAGTTCCTCCGAGATGACACTTTGCATCTTGGCCACGATGTCGGGGTAGGGGTGGGGACCCATGGTGGAGCCTACGATGTAGAACGTGTCGTCGGGATGGCAGCACCAGTCGCGAATGGCCTGCGAGCAGGCGTCGCTGAGCGTCATGTTGCCCGTGCGAACGGGATTGACCGTCGCTCCGAGCATCTTCATGCGCTCCACGTTGGTGTGTTGGCGCTCCACGTCGGTGGCTCCCATGAAGACCTCACACTTCATGTCCATCAGCGCGCACACTGTGGCGGTAGCCACGCCATGCTGTCCGGCACCCGTTTCGGCGATGATGCGTGTCTTGCCCATCTTCTTCGCCAACAGGATCTGGCCGATGGTGTTGTTGATTTTGTGTGCGCCCGTATGGTTGAGGTCCTCGCGCTTGAGGTAGAGCTTGCATCCATACTTCTCGCTCATTCGTCGGGCGTAGTAGAGCGGCGAGGGGCGCCCCACGTAATCGCGGAGCAAAGAGGCGTACTCGCGCTGGAACTCCTCGCTGCGAATGATGGGCAGGTAGGCGTCTTGCAAGTCGTGTACGCACTTGTAGAGAATCTCCGGCACATAGGCGCCTCCGAACGGTCCGTAGAAACCGGTTGGCGTGGGGGTGATGGTTTGTGTGTCGGCGGCATGCTGTTGCGTGCCGGTTGGTGTGTTTTCCATGATCGTATTGGGTCTTGTCGTTGTTTCCATGTCTTGTGTTGTAAGGGTTGTGATGCGAAGAAGGGGTGAAGGTTGGGACGCCTGTTACTTTCCGAGCGCCTCGTAAAGTTGGTCGATGGCCTGGTCGGCGTTGTGCGTCTCGTTGAGCAATGTCACAAACTTACTGCCTATGATGGCCCCCGCAGCGTTGGCTTGCGCGCTCTGAAGCGTCTGCTTGTTGGATATGCCGAAGCCTATCATGTGTGGGTTTTTGAGGTTCATGGCGTTGATGCGCTCGAAGTAGGCCACCTTCGACTCATTGAAATGGCTCTGCGCTCCGGTAACGCTTGCCGACGAGACCATGTAGATGAATCCGTTGGTGTGCTCGTCGATGAAGCGCACCCGCTCCGCCGAGGTCTCAGGCGTGATCATCATGATGACGCGCACGTCATACTTGTCGGCAATGGGTTTCACCACGTCCATGTAGTCCTTGAAGGGCAGGTCGGGGATGATGCATCCGCTCACGCCGCACGCCACGCATCGTTTGAAGAACGCCTCGATGCCATAATGCATGACCACGTTGAGGTAGCCCATGAGCACCAGGGGAATGGTTACCTGTTGCTTGATGGCTTCGAGCTGGTCGAACAGGAGGCTGAGGGTCATGCCGTTGTGCAAGGCCACGGTGCCCGCGCTCTGCACCACTGGTCCGTCGGCGAGTGGGTCGCTGAAGGGAATGCCCACCTCAATCATGCTGATGCCGCGCCGTTGCAATGTGAGGATGACGTCGGCTGTCATGTTGAGTTCCGGGCAACCGGCGCAGAAGTATAGCGAAAGCAACTTGCCAGGCAGTGAGGGAGTTCCTGTGCCGCGTTGCTCGAGGGGTGAGTCGAATAGCTGATTGATCTTGTTCATGGTCGTTGTGTTGTGTGCCCCATCGGTTGTTTTGCCGTGGAAGGGCTTGTGTGTGTTGTTGTTTGTTATTCTATGATGTTGCGAGGGCCGACGCATGGGTGTGCGTCTCAGCCCCTTACTTGTTGGATGAACGTTCGGAGGAGATCCACATCCTTGCGCCCCGGTTCCGTCTCGAAGCGGCTATTGAGGTCGATGCCGGCCAACATGGGGTGGTCGAACTGGCGCACCCGTTCGGCGTCGTCGGGGCCAATGCCACCGCTGAGCAGGAAGGGCGTGTGGCCGTTGTAGGCGCCGAGCACATCCCAGTCGAACTGTTTGCCGCTGCCTCCCATTGTGGGGCAACGCGTGTCGAAGAGGAACAGGTCGACCAACCCTTCGTAATCCTTATACCGCGCCACATCCTCCTTGCTGGCAACGCTGAGCGCCTTGATGACCTTGATGTTGGGGGCGATGTCGGGTATGAGCGTGCGCTTGAGGTTGTCGATCATGGTGGGGCTCTCCTCGCCATGCAGTTGCACATATTGCAACCGATGGTTGTAGATGCGTGTGACGATGGTTTGCGGCATCTCGTCGACGAACACCCCCACCCGTTGGGGCTCTTTGGCGCTTGCGATGGACGCTTGCTTGTTGGCGTTGGCGTTGCGGAGGCGCTCCTCACTGTAGTCGGGGATGAGTCCGGCGTTGGAGGAAATCATCTTCACGAAGCGCGGGCTTTGCGGGTAGAAGACGAATCCCATGAGGTCGATGTCGAGTTGCGCCACCTGTTGGATGTTGTCGGCGTCGCGCATGCCACACACCTTGATGAGCAAACGTCGCTGCTGCGGTGTGTCGATGGGTGCTGTGTGAGGGTTGGTTGACTGCATGATGCGTAGGTGTGAATGGGTTGAACGTGAGGTGTTACGGCTGCGCGTGTTGTTTCAGCTGTCCGATGAAACGTGCCAGTTCGTCGCCGGGGTTGTCGGCCTTCATGAAGTGCTCGCCCATGAGGAAGCCGTTGAAGCCCGCCTGTCGGAGGCGCATCACCGTGTTGGGGTCGCCAATGCCGCTCTCGCTCACCTTGCATCCGTCCTTCGGCAGGCGCTCTGCCATGCGGAAACTGTTGTTCACATCGGTTATGAAAGTGCCGAGGTTGCGGTTGTTGATGCCATACATGTCGGGTTCCAGGTCGGCGTAATCGAGCTCGTCCTCACCGTGCATCTCCAGCAGCACCTCCATGCCCAGCTGGTGGGCCATGTGGATGAGCGTTCTGCAATCGTCCTTCAGGAGGTCGGCTGCGATGAGCAGCACGGCCGACGCGCCACAGAAACGCGCCTGGAGGAGCTGGTACTCAGAGATGATGAAGTTTTTGTAGAGGATGGGGAGGGTTACGCCCGATGCGCGCGCCTCGCTGATAAACTCATCGTATCCGCCAAAGAAATGGTTGTCGGTGAGGATGCTCAGCGCTGTGGCCCCTGCCTGTTGGTAGGCCATGGGTATAACCCCGGCGCGCCCCTCGCGCTTGATCCATCCCTTCGAGGGCGACTTGCGCTTAAACTCGGCGATGATGCCCGTGCCGGACTGTAGGAGCGCCTTGCGCATGGATGCGGGTGGTTGCTCCTCTTTGGCCATGCGTTCCTCCACCTTGGCCATGAGTTGGCGTGGTGGCATGAAGCGCATCCATTCGTCCACTTCCTGCTGCTTGTGGGCTACGATGGTCTGCAGGATATCGGTGTTTTCTGTCTGAAGGTCCATGGGTTGCGTATGAAAGGTTTAACTGTTGATCTCAACAAAGCGTCGGAAGGTGCTGAGCGCCTTGCCCGAGTCGAGGCTCTCGCGTGCGATGTCGATGCACTCCTCGATGCTCTTCTTGCCTTTCTCGAGCACCTGGATGGCGAATGCGGCGTTGGCCATGACGATGTTTTTCTGTGCCTGGAGGGCCGTTCCCTGCAGCACGGCGTCGAAGATTTGCGCAGCCTCCTCCTCGGTGGCGCCTCCCACCAGTTCCTCGGGGCGGGCAATGTCGAAGCCCAAGTCGGCGGGCTTGAACACCCGCTCATAATCGTTGGTGGTGACCTTGAAGTCGCTGGTGAGCGAAATCTCGTCGTACCCGTCGATGCTGTTCACGATGCCATAGTCGATGCCGATGCGCTGGTACACCTGTTGGTAGAGGCGCATCTGGTTGAGGTTGGCCACGCCAAGCAACTGGCACTGGGGCTTCGAGGGATTGATGATGGGCCCCAGGAGATTGAAGAACGTGGGGAAAGGCAACGCCTTGCGGATGGCCCCCACAAACTTCATGGCCTTGGCGAAGAGCTGGGCGTGAAGGTAAACGATGCCACACTCGTCGAGCGAGCGGTTGAGCTTGTCGGCATCGTCGGTGAACATAACCCCGTGGTTCTTGATGACGTTCGACGCGCCGCTGACCGACGTGGCTGAGAAGTTGCCATGCTTGGCCACCTTGTAGCCCGCTCCGGCGATGACGAAGCAAGCCGTGGTAGAGATGTTGAACGTGTTTTTGCGATCGCCGCCGGTTCCCACCACGTCGATGTAACGGTCGCAATGGAGCGGTACGGGCACGCCTGTCTCGAGGATGCCGTCGCGGAAGCCCAGCAGTTCCTCCACCGTGATGCCGCGCATCTGTATGGCGGTGAGCAGCGCTGCAATCTCAGGGTCGTTGAGCTCGCCCTGTGTGATGGCGACGAGCAGGTTCTTGGTTTCTTCGCGCTGCAGCTCCTCATGGTTGAGCAAGCGGTTGAAAATCTGTGTTACGTTCATAATCGGTTTTGTTTTTTATTTGTTTTTGTGTTGGCTTGTCGGGTCTTTTGGGCCCTCATCTGCGTGTTGTCGGTGGGCCTTATTATATAAGGTGTGTTCGCTTGGGCATGTTGCGTTAGCGCCTTTCCGACTTCAGGAAAAGAAAAAAGACCTGTCGTAAGAACGGCAGGCCTTTCGGGTTTTATCTCCTTGGAGTATCCACACGGCTAAGCGACTCACGACTTTTGAGATCTTGAGCAACGCCACCACCAATATGCAGATACATGATTCATCATTGTTTTTTGTTATGATTACAACCGCAAAGGTACACAAAAACTTATAATCTGCAAACTTTTTATAGGAAAATTGTTTTTTTTCTTTGTTTTGCTTGCTTTTGTCGAATAGTTGAACTATATTTGCGCTCGATGGGTTTCGTTATTATAGGCGAAACCGTTTTTTCCTGAGGTTGGTAGCGTCCTGCACCAACCTCTTTTCGTGGAAGGATGTTTTCTGGCGCCAAGGATCAGCGCAGGGCTCCCGTGGCCAGCATGTCCATGATCTCGGCGGGTGGGCGCTTCTCGCCCAGCAGGCGCTTCATGACATCCATGTAGGGCGCCACGTGGCTAAAGTATTGGCGGTAGCCCTCACAGAGATAGTTGAGGCCGGGCTCGCCATTGGCCGTGTGGATGAATCGGTTGCGCGGACATTCGCCGTGGCAAGCGTTGAGCCATTGACATTCGCGGCATTGTGTGGGCAGACTGTCGGCCTTGGCCCTGCCGAAGCGGCGTTGGCGTTCGCTATACATCATCTCCACCAGCGATTGCTCGTGGATGTTGCCCAACTTGTACTCGGGAAACACAAAGTGGTCGCACGAGTACACATCGCCATTATGCTCCATCACGCCAGCGTGTCCGCAATGCTTGGCCATGGTGCACAATCCGGGCGCCACCCCCACCCAGTTGGCCAGTGTGGCGTCGAAGATGTTGAAGAAAAACATGCTCACGTCGTGGCGCACCCACTCGTCGAAGATGGTGCAGAGGAAGTTGCCCCACTGCTTGGGCCTGATGGAGAACGGCGCCAGTTGTCCTTCGTCGACGAGCGACGCCAGTTGGCGACCGTCATCGTGGTGGGCCAATCGCTCCACCACGGGTGTTACCTGGATATATTGGCACCCGATGTTCTTGAAGAAACGGTAGAACGACAATGGGTGGTCGCCATTGAGGCGGTTGGCCACGGCCAGCGCGTTCCACTCCACAGCATGCCTGTTGAGGATGTCGATGCCCCGAATGACATTGCGGAACGACGGACCGCCCCCGCGTGTGCGTCGAAAGGCGTCGTGGTAAGCCT
>ENA-OZSK01000233-OZSK01000233.1-human-gut-metagenome-genome-assembly--contig:-NODE-233-length-13442-cov-6.234257_pt1 | contig 13442 bp, 7 predicted proteins | sample MGYA00244117_ERZ653956 | MGnify/ENA primary metagenome ERZ653956 (study PRJEB26926, sample SAMN06164473) | human gut metagenome | biome: ENVO:00009003; feature: ENVO:2100002; material: ENVO:00002003... | reverse complement strand
CCTATTAAGTCGTCGGCAGCGTCAGATGTGTATAAGAGACAGGAAGTGTTGTATGCTCCATACCACCATTGTACCAGTCAACCGGCAGCCAGTATTTTAATGCTTCCTTACTTGCCAGTGCTTCTGTATTCTTTGGATCCGTGTATCTCAAGAAATACCATGATGAACCGGCCCACTGAGGCATGGTATCTGTCTCACGCTTTGCAGGTCCTCCACAGCATGGACACTTCACATTTACCCAGTCTGTCATAGCTGCAAGCGGTGATTCTCCGTTATCAGTCGGCATATAACTCTCTACCTCTGGAAGCATCAACGGAAGTTCGCTTTCGTTAAGAGGAACATAACCACATTTATCACAGTGAATGATTGGAATCGGCTCACCCCAGTATCTCTGACGGGAGAATACCCAGTCACGGAGCTTATAATTAACCTTTGCCTTACCGATTCCCTTTTCTTCCAGGAACTCGATCATCTTCTCTTTTGCATCTTTTACCTGTAAGCCATTTAAGAAGCCGGAATTGATCAGAACACCTGTTGCAACATCTGTAAATGCTGCTTCATTGATATCTACTTCTTCTCCGTCCTTTGCTACTACCTGAATAAGCGGCAGGTCGAATTTCTTTGCAAATTCCCAGTCTCTTTCGTCATGTGCAGGAACCGCCATGATCGCACCTGTACCATATGACATCAGTACATAATCGGATACCCAGATTGGGATCTCCTTCTCATTTACAGGATTGATCGCTACCAGACCATCGATAGCTACACCGGTCTTATCCTTTGCAAGCTCGGAACGCTCAAAATCGGACTTTCTGGCAGCCTGCTCTCTGTAGCTTTCGATCTCAGACCAGTTCTTGATCTCATCTTTATATTTATCAAGCAATGGATGCTCCGGTGATACAACCATATAAGTTGCTCCAAATAATGTATCACATCTGGTTGTGTAGATACGAAGCTTATCTTCTTTTCCTTTGATCCGGAAATCTACTTCCGCACCTGTAGAACGTCCGATCCAGTTCTTCTGTGATACTTTTACTCGCTCAATATAATCAACAGTATCGAGCCCTTCGATCAGCTTATCTGCATATTCTGTGATCTTTAACATCCATTCGGATTTGACCTTACGGACAACCGGCGCACCGCAACGCTCGCAGACACCATTTACAACTTCTTCATTTGCAAGACCAACCTTACAGGATGTACACCAATTGATCGGCATTTCTTTCTTATATGCCAGACCTGCCTTGAATAACTTCAGGAAGATCCACTGTGTCCATTTGTAATATTCCGGATCTGTTGTATTGATCTCACGATCCCAGTCAAATGAATATCCAAGGGAATGAAGCTGTGCCTTAAATCTTGCTACGTTATTCTTTGTTACTTCCTTTGGATGGATCTTGTTCTTGATCGCATAATTCTCGGTCGGAAGTCCAAATGCATCCCAACCCATTGGATAAAGAACATTATAGCCCTGCATTCTTCTCTTTCTGGCTACAATATCGAGTGCTGTATATGGTCTTGGATGACCAACATGAAGTCCCTGTCCGGATGGATAAGGGAACTCAACTAATGCGTAATACTTTGGTTTACTGTAATCATCTGTTGCAGCAAAAGCCTTGTTATCATCCCAGACCTTCTGCCACTTCTTCTCAACAACTTTATGATTATATGCTGTTGCCATGTCATTTCCTCCTGAAAAATGTTTGTAAAGTGTAATAGGAGCCTAATCATATATGACCAGCTCCTACTATCTCTCTTATATTCTGATCGGATTAAACTCTTGAAAGATACTCGCCTGTACGTGTATCGATCTTGATCGTATCTCCTTCATTTACAAATAAAGGAACATAGAGTGTTGCTCCTGTCTCAACTACACAAGGCTTTGTAGCACCTGTAGCTGTATCACCCTTTACACCAGGCTCGCACTCTGTGATCAGTAATTCTACAAATAAAGGTGGCTCTACACCAAATACAGAACCATTGTGAGAAACAAGCTTACAGATCTCGTTCTCCTTAACGAACTTTAATGCATCTCCGATCGCTGCTTTATTCAATGGAATCTGATCGTATGTCTCCGGATCCATGAAGTAGTAAAGATCACCGTCATTGTACAGATACTGCATATCTTTTCTCTCGATATGAGCCTTCTCGCACTTCTCTGTTGGACGGAATGTCTTTTCTACCACACCACCACTCTTGATATTCTTAAGCTTTGTTCTTACAAATGCAGCACCTTTACCAGGCTTTACATGCTGGAACTCTATAATCTGATAAATATTTCCTTCAAATTCAATCGTAACACCATTTCTGAAATCACCTGCTGAGATCATCTCTGCCATAATTTTCTTTTCCTCCTTAAGATATGAACTTCTTGTGACATTTTATAATATTCTACAGAATATTTCAACTACTTTTTACCAATTCCTTAGGCGTTTCCTGACCTCCCGGACGATTAGCGGCTTGATATGTCTCTTTCATAAGGCTCTTGCGCTCTATTTCAACGTAACGGCACTAAGCTCGCCGAAAAATCCGGCTCACTAAGGGCCGACGTTGAAAAAGGCTTATTACAGAGACATATCACAACCCCCAATCTGGGAATGGGGATATAAAAGTTCTACACCCTCTATCATTCTTGATTCAAAATTTTTTAATTGTTTCATACAACTATTGCGTATAATCCTAACAGTTTCTGAAATACATTATAGTTTTTGTTTTTAATTAAACACATAGTTTATCTTACATTCTGCTAATTATTTCTTCTGCAATATACTCAGGGGATTGTCCGGTGGCAGGAATTGTCAAATCTGCCACGCGTTCATATAACGGGGTGCGGTAGGTTAAGAGATCGCGTACCTTCTGTTCCGGATCGTCGCCTGATAAGAGAGGTCGGGTATTGTCCCCCGATAATCGAGATATGACCTCTTCCGGGGTAATCTGTAAATAAATAACTGTTCCGAGGGTTGCAAGCTCTGCTGCATTCTCCTCCCGGAGCGGAAGGCCACCGCCGGTCGAAAGTACCGCATGCGTTAACGATGCGTTCAGTTCTTTTAGTATATCTGTCTCTAACTGTCTGAAATATGCTTCGCCCTTTTTACTGAATAATTCAGCGATCGTACAACCACATTTTTCTTCTATATACTGATCTGTATCTATGAAGGTATATCCGTATCTTTCAGATAACAGCTTTCCGACTGTTGTCTTTCCGGATCCCATAAAACCTGTCAGGATGATATTATCCCGTGTCTTTTTAAGCAACTTCCGATAAATCTCATCTGCTGTTTCTTCATCTATCGTTATATCATTCCACAATTCATATGCAATTATGCCTTGGTACAGAAGCATCTTCAGCCCATTATAGCTCTTTGCTCCCGCGTATCTGCACAGAGACATGAATCCGGTAGAGAATGGTTTATAGATCAGATCGATTCCGACTGATACAAGCTTATAAAATGCCGGATCTTCAATCACTACTTCATCACTATGCGGATACAAGCCTTTTGAAGTCGATTGAAATACAATATATTTTTTCTCCGGAAGCTTGTGATAGTCCTGAATGCTCATAGCCGTCATACTCTGATTCCCAAAGAAATCATTCATATGATCCGCGATCGCCTGTGCTTTGGCTACAGTACGATTTAAGATATATACATGTCCTGCTCCGTTTGACACACACATATAAGCTACGGCTTTCGCCGCTCCGCCTGCTCCTAATATAATAACGTCCTGTCCGTCAAGCTCTACTCCATAAGATCTCACCTCACGAAGAAGTCCCATCATATCCGTATTATAACCTTTATATCCATTTTCTGTCCGTACCAGTGTATTAACAGCACCGATCGCCTGTCCGCCTTCATCTAACTCTGACAGATATTGCATAACCTCATTCTTATGCGGAACTGTCACATTTAACCCCAGAATGTTTAACGCATACGCACCTTTTACTGCAGCTTCTAGATTTTCTGCTTTTGTATGAAACGGAACATATACATTATTTAATCCGAGCTTCTCGCTTAATGTATTATGTATAAGCGGTGACATTGTATGCTCCACCGGATCTCCCAGAAGTCCCAGCGTTCTTGTTTTTCCATCTATCATCATATTGTCTCTTCTCCTGCTGTTCTGTTAATTTCATATAATGATCGTAAAATTCCCATAGGTTTTTTCATATGGCAGCATTTCGTAATCATCTAGTTGTTATAGTAGCATTTTCTTTCAGGTCTTACAAGCAAAAAGGCGGGCATTGCTGCCCGCCTCTGGAATTATAATATGTGTTTTTAATAGCTCATATTAAGCTAATGTATATTTTTCTGCTTCAATACCATCTACAGTTACAATACTGTTTGTATTGTTCTGTGTCAGGTTGAAGAGTGGATCAGCAGCTTTAATCTTGATGATCTTCTGTACTGGTGTAGCTTCACCGCCATAATAAACTTCAACAACAATATAAGTATAATTACCACCATACGGTGCAAAACACTCTTCTGAAGGTTTCAGCTTATTATTTGAATACTGATCTCTAACCTTAATCTTTTCTGTCGCATCATCAAACTGTACAAATCCATCAAAAGTAGCTAACCAAGTCATCTTTGCCTGCTTCTCTTCTTCTGTCAATGCAATGTAACCATGCTGTGATAACTCGTTTTTCTCTGCTTCTGTCAGATGAGATTTAATAGCATCATACGCTTTCCACTTCCAGATTTTTTCATCCGTTCTGTCTTTCAACTCTGCATCTGTAAACTTTACAAACTGTTTTTCGATATCCGAACGTTTCCAGCTCCAAACCAGTTTATCCTTTGTAGCAGAATATACCGGACTTAACTTCTTAGGATCCTGATCATTCAGATCCAGATCATAATACACATTGATCCGATCTACGGTGATACCGTCCGGAATATCAATTTTTGCATCAAAGTTTGGCGATGTTGTCTTATCTGCTATTTCAATCAGATAAATATTATTGCCTGCTGACTCATCCTTACCAAGCTCATTCACAAAGTTTGTATCCGGCTGGAACAATGTTACATCCGGCTTAGGCACTGATGCTAAAGCACTGTTAATAATAACATTGATGAACAATTTTCTCTCATCATTATTCTTTGTTCCATTACCTGTTACAGATGTATGACCGGCTCCACAATATGTGATAGCTCCGTTACCATACGCTGTTGTATAAATGAAGTAACTCTCCATTCCATCATAAGGTGATGCAGCATAATAAGATGACATTGTCTTTGCATTACCATTGTTATTACATCCTGCAAGTGTATACCAGACTGTTGTCTTCGTAGCCTCAAGATCCAGTGAATATGCCTGCTGATGTGTACCCGATATATTCAGGGATGAACCTATCGCAAACGGATACAGGGTAACCAGACCTTCATTTAATCTGGAAGCCTTTGCTGTCTGCGCAAATGCAGACTCATCTCTGTTACCATCATTGGTTGTGGTACGAAGTGCACCGTTTACATCCATCTTTGAATAAATATATGGTGTATTATTCTCTGCATGTATACTCTTATTCACTGCAAAATACAGATATGACATTGATAATGCACTTATATTCCAGCTAGACTTATCACTCGGAATCTGTGTTACATTATAATTTGAATTATAATTCTTTAATGTCTTAATCGTGCTGTCATAGATTCCCGATGTCTGATTCAGCTTTCCTGATATTCCGGCTGTTGTATTGAATCCGTATGGTGTCAGATAATATGTATCTGACTTATCCTTATATGACTTATACTCATAGCCATCATTTGTCTGAGCATATGAACTCTTCTGGTTTGTAAGATCCACATGGAATCGGTTCAGTCCAACCATATCAAGCAAGTTTGTAGTAAGTGTATAAGCACCACCCGCCTTCTTTGAATATGGTGACATTGTATCATGGAAGAAGAACAAATCTCCTCCGGCTTTTACATAATCCTTAATGTACTGACATGTCGTTGCATTCATATCAACATAAGCACTTGTGCTGTCTCCATATGGTGAGAATGCTGCAGAAGGACCAAGTACCAGGATAGAATACATCTTCTTAAGGAAGTCCTTACCATAAGATCTTCTTAAGTATTTATAATACTCATCCTTTGCATTCAGCTCTGCATCCTTTGCATCACGATATGCCGTAAATAATGTTCCATATGTTCCAAACTCATTGAAATTAGTTCCCTTGTCTCCATAATATTTCATGAAGATCATAGAATAATCTCCGGTCTTTATACAGTAGTTAAACAGCTGCACAATCTCACTTTCCGGTACCCATCTGTTCAATGCACCAAGCAGAGACTGTGAACCCTGTCTGTATTTACCATACTTTGCTGTATCTATCTTAGTTGCATCATTTCCAAACTGGTCGATTGCACCCTCCAGATACTTATCAATATTTTCCTTTGGAGTTTCAACAGCAGCCTTTGCATTCTGATATGCAGTCCATTTCTCCTGCAAGCCATCTGCATAATCCTGCCGAGTCATTCCATCAACTTTACCGCCTGCTTTGGACAGTGTCTCTGCATCTGCAACCCACTGCTCCAGGCAGTTATAAGTTCCGCTTGCATTATCTGCTGTTGTAAAACTTGCTTTATTCTTATTGATAACCGCCATATCAAGATTGATATTATAATCATCCGTAATCGTATCTGCAAGGTTTGAATACCAGTTATCATCTCCGGCACTCAGGTCATACTGTACAATTCCAAAACGGTTCTCATGACGTCCAAGTGATTTGTACTGTGATAATGCTACTTCTGATCCCAGTTTCGGTTCTGATGTAAGGCCATTGTAATACATGATCTTATGTGCCCACTGAGACTGAATATCAAAGTATAAAGTATCCTTAAAATTATGGAAGTCTGTTGTCTGGCCATCATACATTGTCTGGATCTGAAGGACATTGATATTGTTCTTATCAGCTGTCTCATTCACAACCTTACTAAGCCCTGAACTGGTTGCTATAAGCTCAGTTCCCTCATAGATCTCCAGATACCAGCTGGCTGATCCGAAAAAGTCTTCATCCAATTCCAATGTGGTTGATGCAGTATATGATGTCATTCCTGCAGAAGCAGCTCCTTTTGTAAGAGTTCCCTCTGTATGATAATCACTTGAATCAAATGTCATGTTACGATCTTTATCACAATATAACTTATATGTATATGTGGCATCCGACTTACTGCTTCTGACCTCGAACTCAAATGGAAGACTGGTCGTTCTCAGATAAGAACTCGTAATTCCTTCCTTATAGGTAGCAGGTTTATTTGTAAATACTACTCTCACTCTGCTTGCTGAACTCTTGATCAGACTGTTCAGTGAGGTCTTCATCGTATCAGATGGTACGACTGCATAAGACTTAATCACTGAAGGATCGTCATTCTGGAACCAGCTCTCATTCTCTACATCCGTAGTCAGATGAATCTTGTAAGATCCGCCTGTACCGATCTCTTTCGCCGTATATAAGGTCTGACCATACGTTCCATTCTGATTATCTGTCATCTGCGTATCATCATGATCATATCCCCATAATACATTTTTCACACTTGTAGAAGCTGCTTTTTTATCATATGCATACTTCACAAGCTTATACACTCTGGAAGATGGATCCAGGTAATAATTTCCCTTTTCGATCGTTCCATCATCTTTAAACCAGTAACCTGAAAGAAGCTGAACCTGAGTCAATGCATTCACGCCGTTCTTAACATTGTAACCCTGCATCTTCTCATATACAGATGTCAGTTCATCACCGAAGATAACCGGTTTTCCGGCATCTATATATTCTACAAGTTCATCATACTTTGTCTTTGTAAGATCATTACCGTTTTCAGGCATGTATACTGCCTTACCTACCAGATCTGCCGGCATATAATTATCTGTAATATACTCTAACATACCTGTATGTGTGTACATAATGAATGTCGGTAAACCATAACCTAATGCTTTGATCGCATCACCATTCAGATTACCACTATGTGCAGAATAAACTTCCTCAACGCTTCTATCAAGTGCTGTATAATCACCACCGATATAAACCAGATCATAACTTGTTGCGATATCATCTTTCATACCGATCAATGCTTCCGTAGAAACCTGAGTAAGTTCGATATCACCATAGTTTAATCCATCTATTGCATATGCAAGTTTGGCCTTTGTCAGATCAAAGTCATAATACTCAACATTCTTCTGAAGTTCTTCTTTGGCCTTACCCTCAATCACATCTGACGGAACAGTATAATAATCACCCTTTATCTCTGAACCATCCATATGTTTTGAATAGGAAGAATTTTTATTCTTGGTTTCTGCTAACTCGCGATCAATCGGATAATCCGGTTGAATTTCAAGAACCTTGAACTTATTATCAGAGCCATCACGATACTGACCTGCATTAATGATATCTGCAATTGCTTTTGCTGACGGACTGATAATGGTCTTATTTCCGCCATTATTGTCATCATCACCATCTCCAGAGCCAACACCATCTCCGGCTTTATCACTGGCAATTACATATACACCACCTTCAACAGCGTCGCATAATGATTTATATGCATCTTTTCCAATCTCATCTTTATAAGCACCCGACTCGATAAAGATAAAATCAAACTGTGTAAAGTCAATCACCTGTTTTGTAGAATTCTTGGTAAGTGCTTCCGCTTTGTGATCTAGATATAACTTATTGACATAATTAAATGCCTTATCTCTACCTTCTGTAGAATCTTCTGAATAATCCAAAACAGTATATTCATAAGATAAGTTTGATGAATAATTTGCATCATAAGCAGGATCTGATTCTGTTGTCTTCTTTGTAAACTCTGCATATGTATCTGCAACGTTTGTATAATCATAATCTGCTGATTTCTGCTCACCATTCTTTGTAACAATGAAATTACATCCATTGCTGCCAACTTCATAAGCACCCGTCACTATAGTATCATCTGTTCCAGTTCCGGTTCCAGTTCCGGTTCCTGTTCCACTTCCTGCAGCTGCAACAAGCTCATCAATTGCTGTTCCGGCAGGCTCAATGATCACTCCATACTGGAATTCAGAACCGGCATTCAGATATGAGAAATTATAATTGTACACATAAGTATTTGTCGCACTGTCAAAAGAACCGTTTCCACCTTCTAAAGATGAAAGCATAACTGAATACTTCTCTGTCTCATTCTTACCAACCAGATAAGTCTTTCCGTCTATTGTAACAGTAAGATATACATTTGATCCGGTAAGATCTACAGATGAACGAACCTCTCCGGATAATTCCTTAGTTGCAACATCCTGAAAACCGGTATTTGAAAGATCGGTCGTTGAATAGACAGCACCTTCACCTGAGGTCAAAGCATTCTTGATATCACGGCTCTGAAGAACATAGATATTCGCACCACTTGGCACATATCTGTAGCCACGGCTTGCATAAGCGGCTCCTGTGAATACACTGTTCTCTGCTGTTTCTTCTGCTTCCCAGGTATTAGTCTTCTTATTGAAAGTATAGGCACTTGCATCCATATGTGTGGAATCATTGTTTGCTGCTAATTCATCAAACATCCTCGATGACTCACCATTTGAAATAACAAGTACTTCTGCATTATCAAAATCCCATTTTGTTCTGGAAGCTGTAATACCACCAATAGAACTTGATACCTTAATATATGCAGAATCACTGTGATTCGTCTGGAAATTCAGGAAGTCTGTCAATGAATTATCTTCATACCATTTATAATATCTGTTTTTGTTGATATAGTCATTTCCACCCTCTGTCGCAGAACGTTCCGCTGTAAGGATGAAATCTGAAATTGTCTTTGTTGTCTTTTGGGTTGGATCCGGTACATCATTATCACTTGCTTCTTTATAAAGCACATTGAAATATCCCGGCTCTACTGCTAATACATTATCTATACGGGCTGTCAGATTCTTTGTAATCAACTTGAATGCTAATGTTCCCATACGATATGTATCATTATTTCCCTTTATCGAACTTGCATCTTTTACACAAAGTGTATATTTATCAAGAACGATCGGATGGCGGTCATCCATTGTATAGCTTACAAGCCAATTATATAATGCTTCGCTTATATCTTTGTCTTTTGATGCATATGCATTCTCATCCGGTGCAACGATATATATGAAATCCGCTGCAGATAAAATTGCTTTTGCATTTGTATCCATACTGTTCAGATTGTCAACAGTAACCGTTGTTAATGTCACTGCTCCGGCTGCCATCTTCTGGGATGCAATCGTCTTATAACCATCAAATACCGCATATCTGAAATACTCACCATCATACACATACTTCCATAATGGTGTTGTATTTGTATAATCAGACTCATTTTTGATATTACCTTTATAGTTTGATGCAGTAACTTTAGCAGTCATATCTGTATCTGCTTTCGCAATATCGTCATTTGATTTAGACTTTGGAAGGATCTGAACAATACGATATTTGTCATCACCTGTTGCCTTTAAACTGGCGCTGTTCGAATTGATAACCGCAAGGTCAATATTCGAATAGCCTACAAGTCCTGTTGCAGCACTCAGTTCTGCGTTATTTTCATTTACAGGAGTTCCAGAATTAGCTAATGTGAAATTGACGAATACCGCACTAACAATCAGTGTAAAGATGATTGCTACGGAAGATAAAACAACTTTTTTATTCTTAAACACTATTCTTTCCTCCTTTTAGTTTGAATGCGCTTTTAACACATTTGAATTTCTAAGGCTGACAACTCCATCCACTGTATAAGATGCTGCTGTCTGTGCATCCTGAAGTTTCATGGTGATTGCAAAACTATCCTCATCCGGATTCACCTTCACATCAAACTGCTCAACATTCTTTGCAAGCAGACAGGCCTCATCATTACTTGAATCAATAAATGATCCGCCTCCGGAATTAGACGCCTTCATTCTGTAAGCATATAACTTCTTGTTTGTCTTATCATATAATAGAGTACAACTTGTTATCTCGCTATCACCTGTTGTTGAATCCAGACCGGATGCATAATTAAGCTTAATATAAAGCTTATCCGCCGTCTTTGAACCTACCGTTGTCGATACCGTACTGAGTGCTACATCTTTATCCAACTCACCGATGTTGTAGCAAGGTCTTTTATTCGATCCGCTTGCAGGATTTGAAGAAGGGGCTACCTGCACTGTTTTGTTTCCGCCTCCTTCTTTATAAGAACCATCATCCTGTCTTAAATCCGACGCATCAGGAACCAGATATACGCCTTCTTTCGATGATGTTTCACCTACTCGCTTTGCTTTTGCATAAATCTTAACATCTGTTGCTGCCATCAGCATATCAGACATAGTATCATAGGCTTCTTCAGCCTGTGTCTGTATCTTCTTTCTGGATGTCATCTTCCGATTGGAAGCAACCACTGATCCAATCAGGGTTGTAACTGCTACCATAAATACACTTAAGATACCTATGTAAAGTACCAGTTCAATGAAAGTGAAACCCTTATTCTCTGTTTTTTTCACTATTCATCCCTCCTTATGATCCTGTATAATGACTACCAGTCGTTTTGTTTAATGTTACTTTACCTACTGATGCATTCGACCGCTCCTTATTGAAAGTATAAATACCATCTCCCGACCAAACCGAACCATCTGCTTTATTAAACATAACGATCATAAAACCCGCTGTGCCATTTACTTCAGTAACCTCTTTTGCGGTATCTGAAGATTTTGCCGCGTACATAATTTTTACGCGATCCAGCGTTATAGTATCTATTGATGTGTCTGCAGTAAAGTTAGCTCTGTCTTTAAAATCATCTGAAGGGTCTCCATTCGCTTTACGCGTAACATCACCCGTAAAGGTTCCGTATGTAATCTGATATTTATCGTCAACCTTTTCAATCAACATAGCAGCTTTTTTATTTTGAGATTTTGTCAATTTTACTAATGTAGACAATTCCTCATTGAATGACTCTTTAGCCGAGGTAGCCCGGGCAGTTGATATCGCTGATATCGTAACAGCTGCCAGTCCGGATAACACCGCTATTATTCCAAGAACAATAATCAGTTCTACCAGAGAATATCCAGCATTGTTTCTTTTCTTCATCTTCACCCCTCCTAATCTACATTCTTCTTCCAGTTCTGGAATTCAAGAATATCACTATAAGAGATGTCAGATAAAGTAGAACTCTTCACCTCTGCACTACTGTCTTTTTCTTCTTTTACATAGTTCTTTAAGATTTCTCTTGTAACTACGCTTACATCTGTATCTGTGCTGTCTGCGCACTTCTTCAGTACACTCGCCGTATATGATACATCTGCTGAAAGGCTGATACTGCTGTTACAGATCACCTTACCGCCTGCAATGATCAATCCACGGAAAGATTTTACTTTATTGCTGAACTTCACATCACCGCCACAGATAACAACTCCCTGTAAAGAATTACCAGTAGCTGTATCAAGCGTTACATCTCCATCATTGATAACAAGAATCGAATCTGCTGATCCATCATCAGACGAAATCGTTTTACTGATATTCTTATGCGCTGTATGGTTAGTGCCGTCAGGCAGTGTATGCGTTCCAAAAATCTTTGTAAAGTCAACATAGTTATTTAATGGTGTCAGACTGTAATTATAAGAGTACGAATCACTTCTTACATAATCTCCCTTATACTTTCCATCTGCATCCTTGCCAACATATGTGTACTGATACTCGCCTGATGCTAACTGAGTTCTTGTATAATCACCTTTATTAGCACCTACATTTTTGAATTGTGCATGCTCGTATCTGTACTTCTGAGACTGCTTTCCATTACTGGTCTCTGTATAATCTGTATATTTTACTAATGCCCATGCAGATTGCTCTTCATCGGTCTCCTTACCTTCAGCATCCAACACCTTATTGTTTAATACAGACAGATGATCTTTCATGTTGATATACATGTAATTAAGGAAATTACTCACCTTATGTGCCTCTGTTTCAGAATCTGATCCAGTTAACTGTCCTGCACTTGTTTTAAGGTTTTCATAAGCAAGATTATTTGCTGTCGTGTCTCCATTTCCAAGCAACATGGTGAATGTCTTAGATGTAGCTGCTGCTTTTAAAGCCGTTTCAACACTCATCGTACTCTTTGTTGATGCCTGAATATATAAAGATCCGTCATTCTTATTCTGTGCCGTTACTGCCGCGCCTGAACCAACCTTAGAAGAATCTACCTTGCCATCTGCACCAACAGGAAGTAACAATGTCACATCGAAGCTGTCATAATTAGATACGTTATATATCTTCTTATTTGTTTCTTCCAGATTCTCTGCCAGAAGATCATAATACTTCTTTACAAAAGCTTCTGCTTCTTCTACATTACTCTGCTTATTATCTCCCGCTTTAATATAAAGATAATAATAATCATGACCAGACACCGTCTGTTTGATCGCATTAACTACCAATTCATTATCTGTCTCTTATACACATCTCCGAGCCCACGAGACTACGCTGCATCTCG
>ENA-OZSK01000208-OZSK01000208.1-human-gut-metagenome-genome-assembly--contig:-NODE-208-length-14369-cov-3.412882_pt1 | contig 14369 bp, 14 predicted proteins | sample MGYA00244117_ERZ653956 | MGnify/ENA primary metagenome ERZ653956 (study PRJEB26926, sample SAMN06164473) | human gut metagenome | biome: ENVO:00009003; feature: ENVO:2100002; material: ENVO:00002003... | reverse complement strand
AGAATGGGCCTGTAGCAGAGTTGAAAGACAAGAAAATTATACAAGCCTTTGAAAAAGCAAAAGATTCCAAATTCGAAATCAACGTAGTTGCAACAATGAGTTCAGGTAAGTCAACGCTTATCAATGCATTGCTTGGGCAACAACTTATGCCAGCTGCTAACGAAGCAACTACTGCAACAATTGTAAAGATTATCGATACAGATCAAGATGATTTCTCCGCTATTGCCTATGACAAATCTGGTCAGATTGTTAAGAAACTTGATAATGTCACATTAGAGGACATGCAAGCTCTCAATGCTGACGTAAAGGTTTCAACAGTAGAAATAAAGGGAAAGATACCATGTGTTTCATCTGTAGGTATGAAACTCGTATTGGTGGACACTCCGGGACCAAATAACTCACGAGATAAAAGTCATGAGGAGATGACTTACAAGATGATTGCTGATTCTGATAAGTCACTTGTTCTTTATGTCATGAATGGTCAACAATTAGGAATCAATGATGAAAAAATCTTCCTTGATTATGTATGCCAGAGCATGAAAGATGGTGGTAAAAAGGCTCGTGAGCGTTTTATCTTTGCGGTAAACAAGATGGACGCTTTCAGTCCAGACCCACAGGATGATGGTCCTGAATGTATTACAAAAGCCCTCGACAATGTTAAAGCAGGTCTTGAAGATAGAGAGATTTACAATCCTAACATTTTCCCTGTTTGCTCCCTTCCTGCTTTACAAAAAAGAGCAGAAATGAAGGGACCTCGCGCACGCGCTCTTAATGACTTTAAGATGATGTGCGAATACTATGATGTAATGCACTTTGAAAAGTATTATGAATATAATAACCTTCCCCAAACTGTCAGGAATCGCCTTGACTATTGGATGAGCCAAGCAAATAGTGATGATGACAAGTTGGAAGTACGTACAGGTGTGGTTTCCATCGAACAAGCTATCGCTCAATATATTAACAAATATGCTCGCACAACGAAAGTTTATGATCTCGTTCAATCATTTAATGAAAAGTTAAATGAATTGGCAGCTGTAGCTCATCTTGAAGATGCTATTCGTAATGACAAGAATGCAAAGGCTGAGATTGAAAAACAAATATCAAAAATTAAAGCCAACATTCAGTCGGCTCAGAATGCTCAAAATAGATCTAAGACTATTGATGAGATTGACTTGACTTCTGTTGTAAAAGCGCAAGTTAAGACATACCTGAATGAGATAAAGAACAAACTCAATAAAATGCTGGATGGTGATTCAAAGGTTGAAAAGATTAAAGCCAAACAGCAATGTGCAGAAATTGAAAAGGAATGTAAAGCTATTTCAGTTCAAATCAAAGTTCAGATAGATAAAATACTTGAAACAGCTTATAAGGAAACTATCACTAAAATTGTTGATGAATATAAGCGTTACCTTGCGGAATTAAACATTGGGGTTAACACAAATGCACTTTCGTTTAATCCTGCAAACCTTGTCTCAGGTTCTTTGGCAGATTTGTCATCTATTATTGACGATAACACTGAAACTGTGGATGAAAGCTACTACGATGACAAATATAAGTGGGTGCCATCTAAGAAAAAATGGTATAATCCATTTTCTTGGTTTAATGAAGGTGCACATTGGGAAGGTAAAACTATAGAAAAATATACCGACTATGTTGATATGAGTGAAGTTACCGCATTATATATTAAGCCATTCCAGAGAAGTTTAGATCAAACCCAAAAGGATGCTATTGAGCATGTGAACTCAGAAACTCAGCGCCTTAAAGATTATCTTAAAAGCGAGTTAGCAAAGATTGATAAAGTGCTTAACCAAAAGTTGGATGCATTATCTAAAACAGAGGCTGACAACAAAGCAAAAGCTGAAGAGATCGCTATTAAGGAGAAGAATCTTAAATGGCTTGAATCAATACAGAACCAAGTTAACAATATAATAAATTTCTAAAGTATGAAAGCTGAATTTATCAAAGAAGTTGAAAGTGGAGACTTGGTTGGTGTCCGCCTTTCTATCTCAAATGAGCTTATGCTCGACCCACGTGGAAAAAGTTTTTCAGAAATGAAGACTTTTGCCGAAGCAAAATTAACTAATCTATATGACGTAGATGACGCGACACAATATTCTTCTGTAAAAACAGATTGGAATGAGGCTCTGTTGTTTACAATCAAGAATGATCTGGATGATAACTTTTCAAAGGAGAAGTTAGCTATATATGAGAATGTTGCAAAGTATGTTCTTAAAGACAAAGCTGATAAACTTAACAAAGAAGAAGCTGCAAAATCTGCCAGAAATGTCAACGCTCATAATAATGATAGAGTTGGAAGAGCTAAAAATAATAGCAATAAAAAATTATATACCGGAATAACAGTTGGTGGTGCAGCTGTAGCAGTAACAGGATTATGTCTTTCCCGTGTTGCTCTTGCATCATTAGGATTTGCAGGAATGATTATAGGTGGTATATTACTTTATAATGACGCAAAAAAATGAGCTCAATTTACGACAATAAAAAAAATGCAGAACTCCTCGATGGTGGTTTATCATCACCATCGCAAGTTCCGCAGTCACAAGTTTTACAAACTGATCCTAATAAAGAAGAGAAGGCACTTCCTACAAAGGTAGAAGTAATGCCTGCACCACAGGCAGAGGAACAGCCAATGGAGGATATAAACCAAGAATTGGCTAACTACCAAGAACGTTCTTCTCGTGCAATGGAGTTGGTCGATGATATTGTGTTAAAAAACTATCTCACGAAATTATCACAATTAGACGTGGTACCTTGTAGCAATGTGACTACAGACGATGTCATTCTTTTCAAAATTAACAAAATGGTTTATGAAAAGGATGAATATGCAACAGATAAATTTATAAGTGTTGTTAGTGCAATGACTTACACTAACAGTTCTATATATTTGATAGTTGATGGTCATGAGTCGCATACAGACTTCTATTTAGGAATAAAGTCTGAAGATGAACATCGTCAAAAGAGCACAATTGCTGAGACTTTTAAAAGTTCTATTCTAGGGCAATTCCCTGGAGCTGAAATAGAAGATTACTCCTATGTAAAAGTTGATTCAGAGCATTCAAGGCAAGACAAATTATTACATAGGATTTCAGAAGCTGTAAGTGTAAGCTCATGTGTCGGAATACCTTCATATAAAAATAGCAAAGGAGAATATACCAATGCAAATTTCATCCAAGGCATAGAGAAATTTGCATCAGCTATGCATGGGAAGGAATACACTGCAATAATTCTTGCTTCTAATGTTCCGCAGAACGAAATCTCTGCAATTAGAAGAAACTATGAGAATATCTTCACAGAACTTTCGGCTGTAGCTACCAAACAACTTGCATATAGTACAAACGAGTCTCTGGCAAATGCAATAAGCAGAACTAAGGGAACAACAGACACTCATACTGTTAGTGTTGCCAAATCTGTAGGAGATGCTACTACTCACAATGAATCAACGGCAAACACAGACTCAACAGCACTTGGTCACACAGAATCTGAGAGTAAGGAGAATTTAATCGGCAAGATTGGTAAAGGCTTAGCCGTTGTAGGTGGTGCTGTTGCAAGTGTTGCTGTTGTTGCTGCAACCGGAGGAGCGGCTTTACCTGCTGTAGCTGCAGCAGGAATTGCAGCAGCAGGTGGCGCAGGAGCTGTGGCTACAGCAGGTGGTGCTATGGCTGTAGGCGGTGCGGTTTTAGGCATGGGAAGCAAATCAAAATCTAAGTCTGATAGCATAACTAGAACGACAAGTACATCACATACCACATCTGATGGTGTGACCCATACAGAAACCGAAACAACAACAGTTAGTGACGCTCATTCTGATTCGTTCAGCGAAACTGACGGAACCACATCAACTATTGGAACCTCAAAGAACTTTACAATAACAATTCAAGACAAGCACATCCTTGAAATTCAAAAACGGATTGACAAACAACTTGAAAGAATTGAGATGTGTGAAAGCACTGGTTTCTGGTCAACTGGTGCATATTTCTTGTCATATAACACTGATAGATCCACAGCAGAAATAGGAGCAACTATTTTCCGGTCTATAATGCAAGGTGAACAATCTGGTGTTGAAAATTCAGCGATTAACACGTGGTATCCAGAATCTGAAACAAAGTTCAATAATATAGTAAACTATATAGGTGCTTTGTCTCATCCATTGTTCTTGTATGATAACCCTACAACTGAGTCAAAGATTGAAATGCTTCCAACATCATTGTTGAGTAGCAAGGAATTAGCTATAATGATGGGATTGCCAAGAAAGTCTGTCCCTGGCCTTCCTGTTATTGAACACATTTCTATGGGCAAGGAAGTCGTAAGGTTAAACAAGTCAAATTCTATTGGTCAATTACAATTAGGCTGTATTTTTGACCAAGGAATTGAACGCAAGGACAACAAAGTCTATCTTGATGCCAAAAGTTTAACACAACATACTTTTGTTACAGGATCAACAGGATGCGGTAAGAGTAATACGATTTATTACTTGATTAAACAAATTCGCAATCAGGCAAATGCACCAAAGTTTATGGTCATAGAACCTGCTAAGGGTGAATACAAGGATGTGTTTGGAAACGAGCATATTTATGGTACAAATCCATTAAAGACTCCGCTTCTAAAAATCAACCCATTCAGATTCCCTGAAGGCGTTCATGTTTTGGAACACATTGATCGACTCGTTGAAATTTTCAACGTATGTTGGCCAATGTATGCAGCCATGCCTGCTGTGTTAAAGGAAGCAATACTCAATTCATACGAAGATTGTGGATGGGACTTATACAATTCCACTAATAAGTTCTCAAACAAACTCTTCCCGACATTTGCTGATTTGCTAAACGAGTTGGTACTTGTTATAAATACTTCGGCTTATTCGGAGGAAGTAAAAAGCAATTATCAAGGCTCGTTAGTCACAAGAGTAAAGTCACTCAACAATGGCTTGTGCAAACAAATTTTCTCTGGCCAAGAATTAGGTGATGCTGCATTGTTTGACGAAAACGTAATAGTCGATTTAAGTAGAATAGGCTCCCAAGAAACCAAATCACTCATAATGGGAATACTCATTATGCGTTTGAATGAGTATCGTTCTAATAGCAATATAGGTCATAACAGTGATTTGCGTCATATTACAATTCTTGAAGAAGCACATAATATTCTCAAACGAGATTCTGTTGAACAAAGTGGAGAAGGTGGCAATGTTGCTGGCAAGAGCGTAGAAATGATTTCGAATGCTATTGCTGAGATGCGTACATATGGAGAAGGATTCATAATTGTTGATCAATCACCAGGTGCAGTAGATGCTTCTGCAATACGAAACACTAATACAAAGATTATCATGCGTCTTCCTGACGATACTGACAGAAAAGTTGCCGGAAAAGCTTCTGGTATGAAAGACAATCAGGTTGATGAAATTGCAAAACTTCCAACAGGAGTTGCTGTAGTATACCAAAACGATTGGGAAGAACCTGTACTCTGCAAAATCGGCAAATTTGAGGATGAAGAAATTGGTTTTGAGTTTCATCCAAAAGAGGAAAACCAAGTTGTAGTAAATGACAGTTCCGTGAAATCTGAAGTCCTTAAACTTTTGTTAAAGGGAAGAATAACTGAGAATATTGATGCAAATATTGATTTGATAGAAGACAATTTGGTAAAGTCCAATTTGTCAACTTTTAACAAGATTGCCATATTCAACTCAGTTGATGAGTACAAGAAATCTGGCAAGTTAGATTTGTGGAAAGATAATCAATTTGAACAATTATCTAGATTAGTAACAGAAGTGCTTTCTGCAAAATCAGAGGTAATGAAGTATGCAGATTCGTCTTCAAGTTTTGAACAGCTTACTGACAATCTCGAACAATACATTAAGAATGTAGTTCCAGAAATACCCGACGAGCTCACTCTAGTTACTTCTCAGTGTTTAATGCGTGATTACTCCCTCGCAAACGAAGTTCAGAAGAGGATATACAGTGCATGGTATCAGTCTGTCCGAAATAACAAATTGTCTTAAATATGGAAATTACTGAGCATAAGGCCTCAAAGTTAGAGGAATTAAGTAAGGATATAAAATCCTTGGATGACAAAGACTTAGATAAGTCTCTTGGACGAACTGATGAAGAACCATCTTCTTTTGAGAAGACTAAAGAGGTTTCTTTTACTGGTAGTCAAGAAACAGAAAGAGATTTAGCTTCGTCAAAATTGCAACAGGAGTTGTCTTCTTGTGGTATTTATGTTAGTGGACAGATTTATTCTGATAGTTTATGGGGTGGTCTTGACAACTACTCAGGTAAATTAGTTCATAATAAGATAAATGAAGCAAGAAATTCAAATCGTATAACTGATGCAGAATATAATAAACTGATCGGGATGCTAAAGAAAGCTTGCCGTCATCAATAATTTGCTTATATGTTTACAGAAATAAAAGAAACTGTCTCAACACTTGCTGAGCTCTCGAAAGGATATGAAACATTATCTAATAGGGAACTTAATAAGTCTCTCGGGGAAAGATCCATGGGGATGATCCCACGAAATGGTGGAGAATGGTCGGGTGAGCCTGGCAATTCTACTTGGGTGCCAGATCGAGAAGTATCGCCTAGTGACAGGAACTATTCAAATACAGAAGGGAAAACATGGGGTGAGATTTTGGATGAGTATGAAATTGATGGTATACCTTTCAATGACGGAGAACCTGATTTTTCCGAGGTCAGCAAAGGCACTGTAGAAATAGATGAGTTTTCTGATGCAAGATATGGAGCAGGTGGCAATTTTGACCAAGCTGACGAGAAACTTGCACAGCAACGAGGATGTACAAAAGAAGAAGTTCGACAATGGCGTGCAGAGAATAATTATACATGGCACGAGCGAAGTGACTGTAAAACAATGGATAAAGTACCTCGTGAAGTACATGGAAATGTTGCTCATAGTGGTGGTATTTCAAAAATGAGAAATCAATAAATATGGAAGATAAAATATTCGGCACATTGTCCTTCCGATTTGGTTGGACAAAAAATGAACAAATAAGGTTCTGGGATAAATCATATGATGTTCGTATACGTACGTCCAGTTTAAAAGATGAGTTACCTACAGAAGTACAACAAAACTCTTACCTTAGCTTTGAAACAGAGAAAAATATAATCTGTGAAAAAGCGAAGGAATTGATAGATAACTTTATTGAAGTTCGCAAAGAACAAATAATTGAGCAGTTGGGTGTACATACTATTGATAGTTCTGCATCTTTGCTTACTCCTTACGAGGTGTTGTTTTTCAAAAGTGGCAAGTATGCTATATTATTTCAGACTAAATGGTCAGAAGATGATATGTGTATATTATGTGACGGAACAAACATAAAAGTTGACGAAGGATTTATTTTAGAGTTTGAATACTGATGGCAGCATTTGAATTGACAGCAAGGCACCAAATGTATCTTGGTGCTGGTAATCAGATAAATAAGGGTGAACGCCTAACGATGAATATTCATACGATGGGTGTTCAACCCTATAATATATTCTCTAATCCAGAAAGTCGCAGACAGGCTATACAGCAATTCTCTGTGAACGGTATCGATGTTAGTTCTCGTGAATACCTTCTTAATACAGGTCACTGGGACGTAAAAAGAGTTCCTGATTCTTTTTCAAAATCGTTAGATAGTTATTCCATTCAAGATACCGGTTTCTCATTTAAGGATGTTCCCAACAATAATGGAATTATAGATGACGTCGAAATGAAGAAAGAATGCATAAACATGGTAAAAGACTTTTATGATGAAGGTCTTGACCTCGATTATGCTGAAGGAGGATTAAAATGTCGCTGTGAGATTGCTTCAAATTTCTACGAAGGAGTTAAGAAAAACATGGGTATTGATGCAGAACTGACTTTTGAAACAAAGCCAGCTCGTCAACTGGGTGGTTATAATCCTTTAACAAACAAGATTGAGCTTAACTCAAATTATCTAGAAAAAGCGGATTGCGAAGACTTATTAAATACAATCTTACATGAATCCCGTCACGCTTTTCAAAACAAATGTATCGATACCCCAAACTCTGTAACTGTCAAGGACAACATCATAGATGTCTGGAAAGACAACTTTGATAATTATATTAGGCCAGACGAAGATTTTGAAGCATATGAAAATCAAGAAATAGAGAAGGATGCAAACTATTTTGCAGACAGTGTAATGAAAAAAGGCACAAATCCTTATTATGCATGAATATGAATAATGAAATTTTGACAAAACTTCTAAAAGAGGAGAACTATCCTACTCACATGGTAGAGGGTACTATTGCAAAGTTAAATACACTTCAACCAGTTGTGGCAGACAGCTTTGACTCATGGTTGAATCATGGTAAACTCCCGAATATTGAGATAGAGGGTTATACATATAGTATTTTGGTCAACGACTATGGAATGAAACCTGTCGGTGCATTCCTTACTTTAGACTGGCTCTGTCGTGATCCTCAAAAAGCAATACTTTCGTTAAAAAAGGGAATAAAATAAAGTGATGCACAATATCATATCAGGAACTTGGACTACAAAAGCCCAGTCTTATATCGGCAAAACAAGTAAGATTCTTAACCTTGTTGGCTATCTTCAACCTTATCTCCATAAAGATGGACTAAAAGATGCAAAAGAAGATATTATACTGTTAATAGACTACATAACAGATGTCGCAAAAGGAAACTATACAGACTATAATGTCAATAGGCTTTTGATAGTTATAGCTGCTTTGCTGTATGTGATAGATCCGATTGATATGGTTCCAGACTTTATTGTAGGAGGTTTTCTTGATGACGTTACAGTAATAGGCTGGGCTATTACAAAAGTTGCCCAGGAATTAGAAGACTATAAGCTGTATAGACCTAGTAATTTTGATTATTTGGAATAAACCTTAGGTCATCCGAGTTATACGATTTGGGTGACCTTTTTTATTCCATATTTCTTTAGTTCGTTTTTTGTAGTTGCGATATACAGCATGAACTCGTCAAATACAAGATAAAGCTTATTATCCATAATCATAGTGCCAACACTATCCCCGAATTGAATCTTTTCTAACCCCTCGTATGCATCCTTAGGGATTTGATAGTACTCGTTATCATTCTCAGACGGTATGTAAATATAGTCCGTTGTAATAGCATACATGTTTGGGTAAAATTCGTATTCACAGTCTTCAAACAACTTGACTATTTCACAATTTTCCATCCACGATTCATAATGTTCGATTACCTCTTCATTAGTAACCTTCGTCAACTTGATATTTAGTGGCCAAACAGAAGAATTTATAGATCTTCGAAGAGGAAGCTGTTTTGGTGTGGATTCTTCTGGCAAGGCAAACTTATACCATGCATGATCGGAATCGACATACCTGTTACCATTCATTCTGTTTTTAATTAACTCAGGATGCACTATATAGGCAATTACATCACCATCGTCAGCTTCAGATAAGAATAACGTGTATCTAATACCAGTAAGAACTTTATTAGCATCTTTATGCCAGTGGGTTGCGAAATATGTGCTACCATTTATTGTTGGCTCTATTTGCCAAAATTCTGTGTATATAGCATCACCACCACATTCATTCCAAAAACCTTCAATGTTTAATTCAACCTGTAATTGTTTCAACGCAGATGAAGTGTCATACATGTTTTCAGAACAATTATAGGACTCAAAGGTATCTAATATACTTGAGAAATGATAATAAGCCATGAATCTCGTCTTTATAGATTCGCTTCTCGCTCTTGTTATTACAGGCAGGACATTGAACATTGTACCTCCTTCTGTAAATTTTTCTAGTAAAGACATGGCTAATTCAAATTGACGCGCAAAGTCAATAGCATCACCATCTTTAGAATCATAGCCAGGAATAATTTTCAACAACATTAAAGAAAGGAATGTAGCAGAAACACCTTAGTCAATAACCTGATTGAAGATTGATTTTTTGCGATTGCTAAACGATTCTCTCCTGTCGGGATAGTAAATATATTGCAGCAACTCTAAGGCGAGACCATATGGATTACTACGTCTTGCCAAGTATGTTTTGAAGAACTCCCAAGACTTTTTGTATTTTGTCAGAACCTTATCAAGAAGCAGAGTTTCATCGGTCAAAGAATATGCTTCTACTTTTAGATCACGAAATGCACTCCTCATTTTCTGAGGAGTATTAAAACTTCTTTTTATGCCGTTACTATGGATTGAATGATTATCCAACATTGCTTCAATCTCATCCATAGTGTTATAGAGAAATCTGGTATTTACTATAGTAGTCAACCATTCTTCGTATTTTGGTTCTTCTTTTATCATGTTGCAAAAGTATAGAATACTATGATAATAAACGCATAAATCTGTAAATTATTGTCTGTATTCAGGAATTATTGTTTGTCATTTGTAATATAGTACGAAATATCATCAAATCATCATTCGTTTAGAAGGATAGTTTGAGACATAAACATTTTATCTGATTACAAATGATTATCTTTGCATTAAAAATCAGTTATGGTATTTGGAACAACAACTTTTAAGTGTGACGAATGTGGAAACAAGTTCATAGCACCAGCAGCAGAATGGTGCGCAACTTGTTTTATTGCACCTATGCCTTGCCCTAAATGTGGAAGTATGCATACCTACCCAGCAGGATTAAGCAATCTTGGAGGAGTATTCGGACCGAATCCTGTGTATCGAAAAATATGGGAATCAGTAGATAAGAAGAAATGATTAAATACATCAGTAACTCAGCCCATTATCAAGAGGTAATTGCTCAGATAAAGACTGTTAAACATACTCTTTGGATAGGCACAGCCGATATAAAGGACTTGTATGTGGAACTTGGCAAAGACAAGAAACCCTTCTTGGCTTTAATCGCTCAACTTATACGAAAGGGAGTTGAAGTAAGATTGATTCATGCTAAAGAGCCAGGTCAAGCATTTCGCGAAGATTTTGACAAATACCCAGTTCTATATGATAGGCTCGAAAGAGTACTATGTCCCCGAGTGCATTTCAAAATCATAGTGCTTGACTGCCAAATGGTTTATACTGGGAGTGCTAACTTGACTGGTGCAGGTATTGGAATGAAAGCAGATACAACAAGAAATTTTGAAGCCGGAATCATCACAGATGACCCAGAACTTGTTGAAGCAGCAATGAATCAATTCGATGAAGTTTGGATTGGTAATATGTGCAAGAAATGCAAACGCAAGGAGTATTGCGCTGATCCAATATCAAAATAGATGACTACCATAAGAAAAAGACACATCACCCAACACGGATGGTGTGCCTTTGTTTTAATTGTTATGAGTTACTTGACGGCTTTCTTCCTGTCCTTGTTCAACTTCTCCACAATCTCCTGAGGACTCTTCTTCTTTTGGACAACAGAATCAAGAGAGATTATGACATCACGATATTTCGGGTCGGACATCAGAACAGGCTTGATGATGCCATATTCCATGACCTGAGATTCAAGATCGTCGTATTCCACGCACTTGACAATAGCGAACAAAATTGCACAGAAACACGATACGTAACTTGCATATTTCCACAGGGTTGAAGTCATGTCATCATAGACTTTCTGTATTCTGACATTCCATTTTGAAGAACTTCCTGAAGGAGGTGTTGTTTCTGAGCTTGACGATGGTGTACCATTCGTCTTCGCTTTCATCTTCTCATCGGCAAACTCCTCGGCTTTAGAAACCAATCGCTTACAGACTTCATCAAAGATAATGTCTTGATTGTCTATGTGTAACTGCTTGCAAGAGTAAGGGTCGATTTCAACCTTGTGCTGTACACGAGGCATGGCTTTCTGGATGAATGCTGCCATCGAAGTAACCAAATCCTCTTTGCGTATGAGTTCGGAGAAAGGAACAGTCTGAACCTGCTCTACTGACGAAGGAAGAGGCATTGGTGAAGACTGCCTACCATTAGTCATAGACTTGGCAAAGGATGGAGTTGATGTCTCAGTTATTGTCAGAACACCTCTGTCATCAACTGAGTAAGTCACCCCAAGCACCTCTGCCATTGCTTCCAACAATACCAGTTCCTGATTGTGCTGCTGGAAATTCTTATTCCACTGAGCAGCCTCGACATTTGTTTTATCTGTTTTTGCCATAAGCTTATCGTCTTGGTTTATATCCTATCTTCGGTTTAGATGCGGTAACTTGGTGATTATTCAGGAAACGGTACTTGTACTTTTCCTTATCGTCATCATCAAGGTCACGCCAGCCTTTATCGTTTCCTCCGCCACCACCACCAGAGCCGACAGCCATTTGAGGACTGTAAGGTTGGAGCAACACTGTGAGCAACAGATCAAGTGCTATGTAACTGAACTTGCCATCATCCGAAGGTGTATGGAACTCCTCGGTGTTGAACTTCTGAAGATCAACAGAACTCAGCAATGATGGTATCGAAGGATAGTTGAACTTGGGTAGTTTGTTGCCAGGGAATGAGGTTTTCCAATCTGGGTATTTCTTCTCGCAACGATACCACGCATCCAGATAGTTGATGTCATACAGACGTTCACGATAGTTGTTGTAGAATTGTTCCACGCTGTTGTGCGTCTGCTGATAGTAGTCACCAAACTTCTCTGTGAGTTTAGGGAGCGTAAGCGACCTGTCTAACTGGCTACCTGAGAAGGATAACTTGCCATCAGAGAATGAGATACCCATCACCTTACCAGTAGCATTGTTGTATCGAAACTTCATCGCTATACCTTCGGCTTTCAACTTGTCATTGAACTCCTCCCAGTTCTTGGCTTCATCCTTACACTTGACCACTTTGTCATAGATGGCATACTTGGCTTTGTCCTTACCTCGAAGGCGGTCTCTGTTGACCGACTCCTTACCAGAAGAGATATAGAAACCATACTTCTTTGTGAGGTACAGACAAGCCTTTCTGCTGCGCTCTCGTTCATTACTGGCATCAATGACCTCGCCTTTGCGGTTCACTCTGGAGAACATGAAATGAAGATGTGGATGCTTCTTATCATGATGGCGAGTAGCAAAGTACTCTGTGTCCTCGATACCCATCAGTTTCATGTACTCCCTCATGACTTTTAGCATAAGTTCGTCAGTCAGACGTGTACCATCCCTTGCGTGCCATGAAAGAGAGATATGCTTCAGCGGATCCCTCAGTTGATGGTCACCTCGAAGCGAATAAGCCTCGAATAACCGGGCAACAGTTCTGAAGTCCTCTGTGTCTGTGAGTAGAATGCCATCACTGGCACATAGAATCTTCGCTTTCTTGTCCGGCTCGTCTCGTCCCAGGGCGTAGGCTACCATATCTGCGAAGTCTGCGCCACTTGTTATGTTTGCAACCATTGTTGTTCGTTTTGTTAGTTATTTCTGTTAGTCCTCATCAGGATTCTTGTAAATGATAGTTGGACGCATCAAGTCACCACCTCTGACCATTCGGGCTATAACTTCCTTGATGGATAGAAGCACGTCTTTAGCCAGTTGCTCCAAGCCGAAAATTCCTGCTGCATTTGCCTTGTGTGCAATCTGATTTACATTACCACCCATCTTTGCAAGGTCACCCACCATGTCAATCTGGTCTTCACGCATGTGAGCTTGAACGACTTTTACAAGAGGTGCATCATGCAGGTAGTGCTGAACAGTCTGGTTTGCCTGCTGTGCTTGATAGACAAGAGTATTGTGATCAATTTCGTTGTACCCTACATGGTAGTGATATGAATGCTTTTCCTCTGCTGAAAGGCGAGGTCTTCCTCCCTTTCGTTTCTCATCTGGATTCTTTATCTTACCCATAGATGTCTTATCTAATGATGTATAATTGTCACGCTCGTTGGGTGGAACATTCCACAAACCTATAGCAGAAACTGCAATTCAATACAGGCTGCCATCTGTGTTGTCCTATCTATAAAAGCTGTGACGTAAGTTCTAAACTCTCTGATAAGAGGTAGATAGTATTTTTCCAAGCAAGTTCAGGAATGGTTAAATACCAGACCTATCAGGCAGTGCTCCAGCGCGTTGCCTCTAAGGGAGAAGTCAACAGGGTTGGCTCGACCGGAGTTTTGGGTACGTTTATGGTACCAAAAACACAAACTTGCTACGGAAAAATACGTCTCTTTTCTCTGAATAGCGTTTCAACGGCTTAAATCGTGCCTTTTTCATCTTCGATGTCGTCGAAGAGGTTCCGCTGATAGCCAGCATTCTGTCTTAGGTGCTCTGTCACGCAAGGCGATGGTGTACTATCATTAGAAGGGGCATGTTCAAACTTCTGTTTGTCGCCAGACTCTATAGTTCCAGTATCAGACGGTGGCCCCTGCTCTGGACTTCCTTCTGTGTCCGCATCCTGATTCGGACTCTGAGGAAGTTCGGGAGAAGGTGCTGCTGCTTTTATCCTGTCTCTTATACACATCTGACGCTGCCGACGAC
>ENA-OZSK01000181-OZSK01000181.1-human-gut-metagenome-genome-assembly--contig:-NODE-181-length-15337-cov-14.577935_pt1 | contig 15337 bp, 15 predicted proteins | sample MGYA00244117_ERZ653956 | MGnify/ENA primary metagenome ERZ653956 (study PRJEB26926, sample SAMN06164473) | human gut metagenome | biome: ENVO:00009003; feature: ENVO:2100002; material: ENVO:00002003... | reverse complement strand
AAGGTGGCGCAATACCTCATCAAGATGGCTACCGAACAGCAGAGCAGAACCATCCATCTGGATGTCAGCCGACAGGAAATGGCAGATATCTTCGGTATCCAGAAGTTCTCGCTCCTCCGCTGCCTCTCCGAATTCGAGGAGAAGGGTGCCATCAGGATTGAGGGCAAGACCATCACCATACTCAACTCGGATGAAATGAAATAAGGAGCAGGAATGAGAGGAAAGGAGAGAGAAAGAACCGATGAAGACGAAGTTCTCCACCTGCGCCTCCAGAGCCCATCTTCAGCACCACATCCGCTGCATCGGTTTGAAATCCCCCATTCCCATCACATTGCAGACTACATCCTGGTTGCTGGGGGATAACATATCCCCAGAGCATAAAGAGGTTAGGACATTTATTAGCGGCGGATTGTAAATCCGCCGGAACGCCTAACGGAGGAAAGGGCATATCCGACGCTACGAAATTACCTTAATATATATGTGAAACAAGACGATTATGAGAAAAAACTGCCTTAAAATTTGGAGGTTACAAATATTCAGCGTATCTTTTCATAAGATTTGCGGCACTCAGCAATTTGAAAGCAAGCTTTCATTGCACTCGCTGGCAAAATCTTTGCATAAGATTTAAAAAGAATGACGTATGAAACAGGTAGAAGAAACATACATCAGCTTGCTGACCGACTTCGGTTTCAAGCGAATATTTGGAACGGCAATGAACAAGAATTTACTGATTTGCTTCCTCAACAGCTTTTTTAATGGCCGACAGGTTGTGAAGGACGTGTCGTATCTGAATCCAGAGCACGTAGGAGGCAAGTAAGATGGCATATCGTGATATCAAAAACTCTATTGATACGGCGAAGCAAGAAGGTAAGAATGAGAAAGCCTTGGAAATTGCCAAGAACATGCTTGCCGATGGTGTTGACATCAATCTAATCAAGAAGTATTCCGGACTAACCCAGGAACAGATAGAAAAAATGAAATAACTAATAGAATAAAAAAATGAAGAAAAAATCAAGTTGGTAGGCTGGAGCATCCTAGGAATCCTGCTCATAGCTGTAGCAACATTACTGTTGGCACGCTTTGTTTTCAATAAACAAGTGGAAGCTTACCTTTGCAATTCGCTGAAGAATGAAATGGTAGAAAAATTAAAAGACGCTGGCAAATATGTACCAGATACTACGTCCTATCATTTTGCATATCAGAAAGATTCTGTCCAATCACAAAAAATCCGTGAATATTTCAAACTCGATACAGTTGTATCTTCCACAATGCCAACATGGGACAAGGCCATTTCACTGGCACGTTTTGTAGCGGAAAACATTCCTCATGCCAATCAAAAGATTAATCCTAAGAGACGTAAGGCTATAGATCTCTGGAAATACACTCGATCGATAGAGCCTGCATTCTACTGTCGATTACACTCCATCCTCTTACACGAACTATTGCTGTCTGAGGGTATTGTAAACCGCATTGTAACTTGTCATCCCGCAGATTCCGAGGATTCCGACTGCCATGTTGTTAACCTGGTGTGGCTGCCAGAATTACAGAAATGGGCTATGCTAGACTCGGATATGAAAGCTTGGGCAGAAGATGAAAAAGGCACTCCACTTTCTCTTACAGAAATGCGTGAGCGATATATTGACGGCAGAGAAATCGTTTACCGTCCTCTCTTGAATTCAGATAATGATTTTGTTTATTACAGGGCATATTGGGCAAAAAACTTATACTAGTTTGATACTTGGGAGACAACAGGCTATGGTCGCGAAGATAATAATCCTGCTTATCGAAACAATAATCGCCATATCGTGCTTGTTCCTTCTGGATTCAAAGGTTTTGAATTTCCCGACCATTCAGTACTGACAACAGATACTTCACGTTTCTGGGCAGCTCCCCAAAATTAGTAACTGCCATTTACTAGATCTACCCCAGGAACAAATGAAATAGGCTTCAATGGCAAATGAAGCCTATTTCATTGTCCAACGAAAGTACTTTCATGTGCTCATGAAAGTACTTTCGTTTTTTATTGCTTTTTCTACTATATTTTATTCCATAAAGACAGAGCGCCAAAGACTGTAGCGCGCTTCAGGATTCAACCGCTCCAAATGCCGGAAGACGGCTTGCATATCCGAACGGCGGGTAGTCTCTTCGTAAGGACACAACGCCTTCTGCTTCGTGAATTGCAACTCTTCTGCCACCTGACGGATATCCGCCTCATGCACCAGACAGAGGGGACGGATGATGGTAAGCGGATAATGTTTTAAAGGAAGACTGGGCTGCATAGTGGAATGAGAACCCTCGAAGGTGATATTCATCAGGAAAGTAACGAGGATATCATCCATGTGATGGCCCAGAGCTATCTTATTGAACCCGTGGCTTACAGCAAACTCGAAGAGCGTCTTGCGGCGGTTCCACGCACAGAGAAAACAACGGGTCTTGCGGGGATCGGTGGATTCATCGAAAGAACTATGCAGAATATGAAGTTTGATGCCATTCTCTGCACAAAATGCCTGCAGATAAGAACGGTCAGTCTCGTAAGGGATGTTATCCATAATGATATGCGCCGCCTCTACCTCGATATGCGGCTTATAGATGCGGGCACGCTGAGCCAAGAGGCGCAACAGTTCCAGGGAATCCTTTCCGCCGCTCAAGGCAATGAGAATCCGGTCACCATCCTCCAAAAGGTGATAACCCACGCATCCTTTATTGAATCGCTTTAAAATCTTCTGTTCTGCTTTCATCACATTATATTATATAAAAGTAGCCGTATATGATATGAAAGAAAAAAGCCGCTGTCCCCTAGAGAACAGCGACTTTATCAAATACATTCCTCATCCTATGAAGGAGAGAAACGACAATTTAAACTTCGAATATATGAAAACGCGTTTTATCGCTTGATTCCTTCTTACTTAGCGTAAGCTACACTGCGAGTCTCACGAATCACGGTGATCTTCACCTGACCAGGATAGGTCATCTCGTTCTGAATCTTGGTTGCAATCTCATCAGAGAGCTTGATACTCTGCTCATCGCTCATCTTGTCGGCACCCACGATGACACGAAGCTCACGACCTGCCTGGATGGCATAGGTCTTTGTTACGCCAGGATAGCTCATGGCGATAGCCTCAAGATCGTTCAATCGCTTGATATATGCCTCTACAATCTCACGGCGGGCACCTGGACGGGCACCTGAGATGGCATCACATACCTGTACGATAGGAGCCAGAAGGGTGTTCATCTCCATCTCGTCGTGGTGAGCACCGATGGCATTGCAGATATCTGCCTTCTCCTTGTACTTCTCAGCAATCTTGGCACCATAGAGTGCGTGTGGCAACTCGCTCTCCTCGTCTGGCACCTTACCGATATCGTGCAACAGACCGGCACGCTTTGCCTTCTTAGGGTTCAAGCCCAGCTCAGAAGCCATCACCGCACAGAGATTGGCGGTTTCGCGCGCATGCTGCAAGAGGTTCTGACCATAAGAAGAACGGTACTTCATCTTACCGATGATACGGATCAGCTCTGGATGCAGACCATGGATACCGAGGTCGATGGCTGTACGCTTACCGGTCTCGATGATCTCATTATCCAACTGCTTCTTCACCTTGGCTACCACCTCCTCGATACGGGCTGGGTGGATACGGCCATCGGCTACCAGCTGATGGAGAGCCAGACGGCAAACCTCACGGCGCACAGGGTCGAAGGCTGATATAACGATAGCCTCAGGAGTATCATCTACCACGATTTCCACACCGGTGGCTGCCTCAAGGGCACGGATGTTGCGGCCTTCACGACCGATGATGCGTCCCTTGACTTCATCATTATCGATGTGGAATACAGAGACTGAGTTCTCGATAGCAGTCTCGGTAGCCACACGCTGGATGGTCTGGATTACGATTTTCTTAGCCTGCTGGTTGGCATTGAGCTTGGCATCATCCATGATCTCATTGATGTAACTGGCTGCATCAAGACGAGCCTGATCCTTCAGACTCTCTACCAAGCGACTCTTCGCCTCCTCGGCACTGAGTCCAGAAAGCTCTTCGAGCTTGGCCTGCTCCTGCTTCTGCATCTTCTCGAGTTCCTGCTGCTTCACGGCGAGGAGTTTCTTCTCATTGTCGATGCGCTGCTGATACTGCTCTACCTCCTGCTTGCGGCGACCGAGGTCTTCCTGGCGCTGGTTGAGCGAGATTTCGCGCTGCTTGAGCTTGTTTTCACTCTGCTGGATGCGGGAGTTGCGCTGCTGCACCTCCTTCTCCAACTCGGCTTTCTTATTGAGGAACTTCTCCTTCACTTCGAGAAGCTTTTTCTCCTTTACAACTTCTGCCTCTTTGCTGGCAGCATCTATCATTTCATTATATTTTCCCTTAATGACATAACGGAAAATGACATACCCCACGATACCTCCCAACACGAGAGCTACCAGGGCCGCTATTATTGTTACCATATATATATTATAATTATTAATATTCTTACTTAGCCAAGGTATCTTCTATCTCCGCAGTCAGCTTGTCCAGAATATCATTATATGGTTGGGTATCATTTTTATCTGATTCCTTCTCGAATCTCAAAGCTACGTCGATGAGAGCCATATACAAAATCTCCTTGTCGCTCTTGCGCCCCTTGAAGATTTTCGCATACGAATTGACGATCTCATCGATCAACTTAGCCGACTTACGATAATACTCCTCATCCTCTCTCGGTATTCTTACCGTGAGGTCGGTATCATATACATGTAATCTGATCTGTAATTTATCTTCCATCTGATCTGCCTCCGCTTCAATAGTTATTACTTGTCGCTCAGTAGCGTTATACACTTGTTGACATCTCTGATGAGCTTGGCGATGCGCTTCTGGGTGGTCTCCATGTCGGAGTCGGAAATTGTCATCATCTTCGCCATCTTCAGACTGTCGTAATCATGCTTTGCCTGAGTCAACTTCTCCTGCAATTCCTTGATCTTGGCATCGCGCTCATCCACCATTGCATACAGCTCTGCATTCTCATGCTTGATATCTTCAAACTTGAGAATCATCTGCCTTACTCTTGTGGCAAACGTATTGATTGTTTTCTCACTAGCACTCATGCCTTTTTACTTTTTTGGCTACAAATTTAAGAGAATAATTTGAAAAAAACAAATATTCTCCTGTTTTTTTATCTTTTTGGGAGAATATTGGCTACTTTCCCATCTTTTGCTTTGCCTTTTCCACCGCTTCATCGGATGGACGTGGCTCCTTCTTTGCCAACATCAGTACCTGGAAGGTGAAATCGGTAACCCATTGCTGACTGAACTTCAGACGGGTGTTGAAGTGGCGCAAGCCTACCACGGTCTTGAGCACGCTGGCATCCGAGAAATCGTTCTTGTTGAAGATATCGTCCACAGTCTGTGCAGTGAGCTTATAGAGGGTCTTCTTCATAAAGTTGGGCAGACGAAGCTTGAACTTCATCAGGTTGCCCATGAGCATCATCAGATCCTGGGTGAAGTTCTGGAACTGGATGAGATAGGTATTGACATCCTGGAGTTTCTGGCAGTTCTTGCGGATGCTGGCATCAATCTCCTTGAAAAAGTTATCGTCGGTATCATAGATGTTCTTCATCATCTTCTTGACCTGTGCCTTCTCGCCAATGCCCAGACGGTTGTTGACGGTAGGAACATGGAGGCTGGTCTTGAAGACACGGAGGTCTGGAAGCATAGCCAGATTGGTGATACCTAATTGTGAAGCCAAGGCAGCCTGGAAATATACACGGACCAGGGTCATGTAGTCTTCCATTCCACCTACTTTCTTATCTTCGTCTTTACGACTGAATAGTTTAGAAAATATTCCCATTCTTAATCTTATTTATTCATTAATGTTCTTAAATGTTCTGCAAAAATACAATAAAATCGCAAAATACCCAAATTAAGAGATGTTTTTTTTCCCCGAAAGCATGTTTTTCCTATATTATATGAAGATTTTAGGCAGATTATTTTCACCGCTCAATATTTTTTAGTAACTTTGCCACGTTTTTAAAGACGTTTTTTCAGTTCCGCACAAAGTCTGCATTGACTGTGGAATGTGCAACATATAAAAATAAAAAAGGTATAATAAGAACTTTTACCATAAAAAGAAATAAAGAAGAAGATATGAAAGGAATCGTATTAGCAGGTGGTTCGGGCACCAGACTGTACCCCATCACCAAGGGCATCAGCAAGCAGCTGATTCCTATCTTTGACAAGCCTATGATATATTATCCCGTATCGGTACTGATGCTGGCTGGCATCAAGGAGATTCTGATTATCTCTACGCCTTTCGACCTGCCTGGATTCAAGAGACTGCTGGGTGACGGAAGCGAACTGGGGGTTCACTTCGAGTATGCAGAACAGCCTTCGCCTGACGGACTGGCTCAAGCGTTCATCATCGGAGAGAAATTCATAGGGAAGGATGACGTCTGCCTCGTGCTGGGCGACAACATCTTCTACGGAGCCGGCTTTACCGGACTGCTGAAGGAGAGCGTGAAGGCAGCCGAAGAGGGACAGGCAAGCGTATTCGGCTACTACGTGAACGATCCGGAAAGATACGGCGTGGCAGAGTTTGACAAGGACGGCAACTGCCTGAGCATCGAGGAGAAGCCGGCACAGCCTAAGAGCAACTATGCCGTAGTGGGACTCTACTTCTATCCGAACAGCGTGGTAGAAGTGGCGAAGCACATCAAGCCTAGTGCGCGTGGAGAGCTGGAGATTACCACAGTGAACCAGCACTATCTGGCAGAGAAGACCCTGAAGGTAAGAACCCTGCAGCGAGGTTTTGCCTGGCTGGATACCGGTACCCACGACAGTCTTTCGGAAGCCAGCACCTTCATAGAGGTGATAGAGAAGCGCCAGGGACTGAAGGTAGCCTGCCTGGAAGAGATAGCCTACAACCAGGGATGGATTGACAAGGAACAGCTGAAGAAACTTGCTGAACCGATGCTCAAGAACGGATACGGACAGTATCTGATGGCTATAGCTACAGACAACAGATAAGCTCTGACTCAAGACTGAGATTTCAACAGAATAAAATAAGAATATCATTAATAGTAAAATGGAAGAAAACAAGAATTACGAACTTGAGGACTTGCAGGAGCAGGAAGAACAGTCTGCGCTCGACTTTCAGACCATCTATTCCACTCTGATCCTGAACTGGAAATGGTTCCTTCTCTCGATTGTTCTCTGCTGTGCCCTTGCAGTGGCTTACGTGAAGCTGGCACCAAAGGTATTCCAGAGTTCTACGAAGATTTTGATCAAGGATGATGAATCCAAGAAGAGCGGCGGTGCTGCCGGTGCAGCGGCTGCGGCGATGTCGAACCTGAGTCTGGGATTCATGTCCAGTTCCAACGGTATCGACAACGAGACGGAAATTCTGAACTCACGCTTTCTGGTACAGCAGACCATCAAGAACCTGAAACTCTACGCAGAGTACAAGCACGGCGGCATGCTTGTAGATACGCTGATCTATGCCAAGCAGGAAGTAAACGTGGACATGGACACCACCAGCCTGAAGCAGCTGAATGCTCCGATGAAGCTGACCATCACCCGTGAGGGAGGTATCTACCACGTAAAGGGTAAGTATTTCAAGCCTATCGATGCAGAAACCTTCGAAAAGGCTCCTTACGAAATCAACAAAACCCTCGCCAAACTCCCGGCACAGATCAGAACCAAGGCGGGTACACTGACCCTGACACAGAACCCTGTCTATGAGCTGAAGGAAGGTACTGAGCTGAAGGTGGAGATGATTTCTCCTTTCAAGGCTTCTAAGGAATACTTCAAGCGTCTGACCATGAACCAGACCAAGAAGACGGCTAACACCGTGGAGCTGACCTTCAACGATGAGAGCAGAGAAAGAGGCGTTGACTTCCTCAATGGTCTGATTGATGCCTACAACTATCAGGCAAACATCGACAAGAACGAGATACAGAAGCGCACAGAAGACTTCATCAACAGCCGACTGGCAAAGATTTCTACAGAGTTGACCGGTAACGATACCAACCTGGAGAAGTACAAGCAGAAGAACCGTATGGTGGATATCGGACTGAACGCCAAGCAGGCTGTATTGAGTTCCGACCAGTTTGACCAGGAGTTGAACAAGGCCAACATGCAGGTGGAACTGCTCAACGAGATTGGTAAGTATATGGATCAGCCAGCCAACAAGTATCAGCCTATCCCTACCAATGTAGGTCTGGAGGATGAGAGTGCTACGGCATTGATCGGACAATACAACAGCCTTGCCCTGACCCGCAAGCAGCTGCTGCACAGTGCGAGCGAGGATTCGCCAGTGGTAACCCCTATCACGGCACAGCTGGAAGACCTGATGACTGCCATCAAGCGAGCTATGTTCCAGGCAAGAATCAATATGAAGATCCAGCGTAACAGCATCGCCGACATGGCTAGCAAATACGAGAAGACTATCGGTGTGACTCCAGAACAGGAGAAGGCACTGACACAGATTGGACGTCAGCAGTCGGTTACCTCAGGTCTTTACCTGATGCTGCTGCAGAAGCGTGAGGAGACTTCCATGTCGCTGGCATCAACCGCCGACAAGGCAAAGATCATCGAGCCTGCAGCTTTCGTAGATAAGGTAAGCCCTAAGGGAATCATCGCATTACTCATCGCATTCATCCTGGGTGTTGCCATCCCTGCCGGTATCATCTACCTTCGCGAACTGCTGCGCAGCAAGATTCTGGGTCACGACGATGTAGAGAAACTGACTCAGCTCCCTATCATCGGAGACATCCCTACTGCCAGCGCCAACGGAAGCAAGGGTAACATCGTGATACAGGAAAACAAGAGTAACCTGATGTCGGAAATCTTCAGAGGATTGCGTACCAACCTGCAACTGGCAGGTGACGACAAGGAAAAGGTATTCATCGTGACCTCTACCACAACCGGAGAAGGCAAGACCTTCATCGCTTCAAACCTTGCCATGAGCCTCGCTCTGCTGGAGAAGAAGACCATTATGGTAGGACTCGATATCAGAAAGCCTAGAATGGCAGAACTCTTCAGCATCGGCGACCGCCAGCACGGCATCACCAACATCCTTGCCAACGAGGAATGTAACTGGGAGGAAGTAAAGGCTCAGATCGTAGCATCTGGCGTGAACCACAACTTAGACTTGCTGACGGCAGGTCCTACACCAGCCAACCCTGGTGAACTGATGGTAAGAAAGAGCCTGAAGCAGACCATCGCTCTGCTGAAAGAGCACTACGACTATGTGATCATCGATACAGCGCCTGTAGGACTGGTAGCAGATACCCTGCAGCTCAGCAAGCTGGCAGACAGAACGCTGTTCGTTTGCCGTGCAGACTTCTCAACTAAGTCTAGCTTCACTTACATCAACAAGCTCGATGAGCAGAAGAAACTGCCAAATATCTCAATCGTAATCAACGATATCGACCTCTCCAAGAAGAAGTTCGCATACAGTTACGGATTTGGCAAATACAGCAAAAACGGCAACCGTTCTTTCGGTTTCTACGGTTTGTTCAGCAACAACACCAATGATGACAGCATCAAGATCTAGATCTTGAATCACGATAAAAAAACGACGTGCAGCACTTGAATCAAAGTGCTGCACGTTTTTTTATGCATCAAAAAAAATAGGGCGCATCACAAAAGAATCGTGACACGCCCAAATAATAGAAATGATAATTACTATAATTAGAAGAACAAGTAGCGGTTATCCACTACGTGAGCCTTCATATAAAGCTCGTTCATGAAGTTGCCGGCATACTGCATAGCCTTCTGGCGGCACTTCTGCTCGTAAGCCTTCTCATCGAACTTAACAGGACGGTTGGTCTTGCCAGTAACCTGGAAGAGATAAACACCTGCGTTACCCTTTACCGCGTTAGCTACGAAAGCGCCCTTCTTGGTAGCTGAAACAGCACCAGAAACAGCAGGCTCGCTAGCACCTGTAGCAGAGATGAAGGTAGGAGCTGCAAAAGTAATCTGATTAACGGTAGCAATCTTAGCACCCTTAGCCTTAGCAGCAGCGATGCTCTTCACACCAGCTACCTTAGCCATAATCAGCTCAGCCTTTTTGTCCTTGATGACCTCAGCCTTTACCATCTCCTTAACCTGAGGATCGCTCAAGTCGCGGTAACCGATGCGATGAATCTTATCCAAGACTACTACGAGCAAGTGGTTGTTGTCGCCACACTCATACATAGGAGAAACATCACCCTCCTTGCTCTCGAAGATCCACTTCAAGGCATCACGGGTAGAATGGATGTTGGCTACATAGTGAGTAGCTGTTGTCATGTCATTCAGGTTCTGTACGCGATAACCGCTCTTGGTTGCATTCTTCAAGAGATCCTCTGACTTAGGATTAGCACTTACATAGCTAGAGAACTTGTTGTATGCTGTACGGTATGTATCGTTAGAGAACTGAATCTCCTTCTTGATGACTGCTGCCACATACTTGGTTACCATTGCCTTGCGGTCGCAAACCTGGAGGATGACATAACCCTGACCGAGCTGAAGCTCATTGTATGCATTGACAGAAGCTGTATTCAATGTGTTGATGAATGCCTTGTTGTCCTTATCCATAGTCTGAGCATACTCATACTGCTTGGTAGTCATCCAAGCCTTCTCACCAGTCTGACCATACTTCTTAGCGAGTGCCTCGAAGTCTGCACCAGCAGCAAGAGCGCTATGGATTGAGTCTGCCTTGGTCTTAGCCTCAGCCTGAGAAGCTGCTGCCACCTGGATGACACGATACTGGATAGAGTCTGGCAACTGCTGCTTGCTCATCAGCTTCACGATGTTCAATGTGTTATCAGAAGCATTAACCTTTACTGCAGAAGTAGCACCTACAGCCATGGAATCGATAGCAGAAGCAATGTCTGATGGCCAAGCCTCCTTGCTCACTGGGATACCCAGGTAAGCTACGGTAGAAGCTGACTTGCGAACAAGCTCTGCAGGATCAGCTGCAGCAGCGAGCTGTGTATGATACTCAGCAAACTCCTTGTTGAGTGCTGCACGGTCGGTCTTGGAAGCCTCAACCAGAACATCGATGAACTTGATATCTCTACTCTCAACAGGCTGCTTGAAGCGAGCCTTCATCTCGTCATACTTAGCCTTCAGGTCGCTCTCCTCTACCTTCACCTTGTCGTCCTGAACATCAGAATAAGGGAAGGCTGCCAACTGGATCTGGCTTTCCTCGTTCTCCTCCTTGAAAGCCATCTTAGCCTCTACAGGGTTTGAAAGGAAGCAGTGTGCAAGGAGTGCCTGATACTTCTGAGCCAAAGTCTGCTGACGGAGTGTCTTCTCGATGAATGACCAGTAGTTGAAAATCTTGGTGTACTGTTCCATCATCTGAGGATTAGCAGATGGGTTAGCCTTCTGAGCCTTGTAATCAGCCAGGAACTTCTGGAGAGAAGATGCGTCGAAACGACCTGTCTGCTGATTTACGAATGGAGTCTGCTGAAGCATTGGGCTTGTACCTGTCTTCAAGATATCCTGAAGCTCTGCGTCTGTTACGGTAAGACCCAACTTACTAGCCTCCTTGGCAATAATCTGGTTCTGCACGTATGTATTCCATACCATGTCCTTCACCTGATTCATCTGCTCCTCAGGAAGGTTTTCCTGACCTTGTTGCATTTTAATAACCTCTGTGTACTCATCAACGAGCTTCTGGAAATCCTGCACGCTGATTTTCTCGCCATACACCTCACCGATTTGCTGACGCTCATTGTTCTTTGCAGAATCGCAAGAGCGGAAAGCTTCCTCAGCAATGAAGGCGAAAAGACCGAAACTGATAATACATATCAGTATCACGCCTCTTTTTCTAATTGTTCCTAATGCTGCCATTACGTTTTAATTATTATTATTATTTTTATTTTTTCCTAAGTTTAGATTGAACCACTTTTGATGCTAGTAGCCAATTGTCTGCAAAAATACAAAAATAATACGAGAAAAGGGAATTTTTTGCTATCTTTTTTGACTATTACCTCAAAAAAAGCAACAAATTCCCTTTTCCCGCTCAGCTATTTGATGATGTGGAGTTTAACAAGCTCTATTTTACGGGATGTTGACTTGATAATCTTGAACTCGAAGTTATTAAACTTGATCACCTCATTGAGTTTAGGAAAACTCTGATATTCATGCAGAATCAAACCACCCAAGGTCATATATTCATCACTTTCCGGCAGTTCAAGACCAAACATATCGTTCACCTTGTCAATCTCCAGTCGCGCAGAAAGGAGATAGTCACCATCATCGGTTTTCTTAGCTACATATTTGGCTGAATCGTGCTCATCTTCTATATCTCCGAAGATTTCCTCAACGATATCTTCCAGACTCACCAATCCGCTGGTACCACCAAACTCATCTACAACGATACCTAAAGACTTCTTCTGCTGCAAAAAAGTCTGCATCAGTTTCTGTGCCTGCATCGTTTCAGGCACAAAAGGAAGTGTACGGATATGATCCTGCCAACGTGAAGGATGATGGAACAGTTCGGAACTGTGAATATATCCCGCAATATGGTCTATATCCTCTTCATATACGATGATTTTCGAATTACCACTCTCTATGAATTTCTGCTGCAGTTCTTCGAGCGAAGTATCCATTTCAACAGCCTGAATCTCAGTACGGGGCACCATACAGTCGCGTACTTTAGTATCAGAGAAATCAAGGGCATTCTGGAATATCTTCACCTCATCATTAATTTCATCTTCATTGGTAGCGTTATCGATACTTGACTGCACAAGATAATCAAGGTCTACCTTAGAAAAGCCTTCATCCGCCCCCTCAGTATCCATCTTCATCCCCACCAGACGCAGCAGGCACTTACTCAAGAAAGTACTGAACTTGCTGATAGGCCACAATACCACATAGCACAGATAAGCTACCGGACTGAAGATAGAAAGCAAGCGGTTCGGATTAGACTTGAAAAGCGTCTTTGGCAGAAACTCACCTGTAAAGAGTACTATCAGCGTAGACAGAATGGTATCTGCAGACACCGTAAAGGCTGCATCAAAACCTGCGAAAATCGTATTGTCGAAAAGACGGGCTATCAGGATACCATAAACTACAAGGGCTATATTGTTGCCCACGAGCATGGTACTGACAAAGCCATTCGGATGATTATAAAACAAAGATAACAGTCGTTGCGTAAGGCCGTTTTTCTCCTTATCCATCTCCGCCAACATACGGTTGGAAGAGACGAAGGCAATCTCCATTCCGCTGAAGAATGCTGAGAAGACCATTGTAATGAGAATGCCTACGACTAAACTCATATCCACCTGTTCATTCATTATATCTTTTTCTTTTTAATTAGTGCATGATAGGAATCGTAGTGGCTCTGACAGGTGTAGCCGGCTGACGGAAGTTATTCTTGACAGAATCAGGCTGGCTGCTCAAAGTATCGGCAGCACCACCACCTCCAGTCAGGTCTCCCTTTTCAAAGCTACCCTTCGAATTGCTCACATAATAGCGCGTCATCTTTTCATCACTCCAGAAATGAGAACCCTGTAGCGTTCTTTCAGGAGTAACAAGTTTGCTGAACACGTTACTTGACAATTCGTGCTTATTCTGGTCCCAGGTAAGCTGCTCACTGTTAAAGCGCAAACCATCCTTGGTCAGGATGCTCACCCTACCATAAAGTTTCCATATCTTCTGCTGATCATAATAATAAGCTGTATCACACTGGATATAACTATTAATATGGAATTTCTCATCAAACTGCTCCAGCAAAAGTCCCTTATCAAAGATCCACAAAGATGGATTCTTGCTGGTATTCACCTCCCACCGTTCTGTTACGATGCGATATTTCATAACTCCCGAGTCGCTTACCAATGTATTTACACCATACGACGTCATCATCGCCACCGAGTCTTGCGGACGGATGGCGGGCGCAGTATGTTCTACCTGATTCTGGCAACCAGCCAAAATCAGGAACATCAGGATACCGACAACATAAGAGCCTTTTATTCTATACATTATTATATTATATATAGATTCTATACATTATTATATATAAGCGGAAGATTAATCCATCTTCCACTTCTTAAACCAATCCTCGTTGAATGTGAATCCGATATTGATACGGAAAGAATTTTCCTTAATCAGATTCTTAGCCGAACTCTTCACCCACTGACCGCTGATATTCAGCATAGAGCGGTTGTTGTAAGAGTTCATGATAGGAATACCGAAACCGGCACTTACAGAGATTTCCTTCGGACCATCAACACCATTCATCTTATAATAAGGTGTGGCGTAGCTGGCACCTACACGATACTGAACACGCTTGAAGAAAGCACGGCTGCGCTCTCCATAGCAATACTGGGCACCGAGATTGAACTTGCTTCTATCCTTGTAGATACCATTTTTCAAGGCGTAGTTGGTTCCATCGAAACTAGGATACCCCAAGCTACCCCACTTCTGGAGACTGTAATCAAAGCCTACCTTCCACTGGTTGTTATGATTCCACATCACACCCGCACCAATCATGGTAGGCAACTTGTAAGCCTTGCCGATAGAGTAAGCGGTGGTATCGGTAACACCGTTCTGGGTATCATTAGAAATGATTTTCATATCAGCAGAAGCTCCCAGACCATGTCCTGGTGAGAAGGTGACACCTACGGTAGCCCAATCTTTCTTTGAGAACTGATGGGTATACTGTACACCGAAATCAACCTTATAGCTGTTCACCTGCATAGAATAGTAACGGGTGAGGGTCTTGTAATAAGAATTGCTGTAGCTGTTTGCTACACTTCTGTCTATACTACCCCAGAGATATGAGAAGTTGGCACCTACGGCCAAACCCTTGACCGGTTCCCAACCCGCACCGATGTATGCCTGATGCAAGCCACCATCGCCTGAATAGGTATTAGTATAGTAAGCTTCCTTGTCAGCATTCACCCATTCTGATGCAGAATAATTATAGCCAACATTGGTAAAAGGAATGATACCGAAGCTCATACCTACATGTGGCAGCAAGCGGAAACCTGCAACAACATACTCAAAATTTGAGTTGTTGGCATTTTTCTTCACACCATTCTCTTCAAAATTTGTCACCTGACCAGAGATACCGGCATCAAGGATGAAAGTCATCGAATCAATCGAAGCATAAGATGCAGGGTTGAGATAGTTTACCTGATTATGCTCATGAAAGCCAAGACCGACTCCATTCATACCGCGATTAAAACCAGAAGTCTGGTCTGACAAGATGCCAAGACCATACTGGCTGTATGGCGAATTAGTACCACTTTGGGCATTAACCATAAGGGCTGAACCCAACAATAGGGTTGCTAAAAAAAGCTTTCTCATTCTTTAATAATCATTCAAAATTATATTCAGAGTGCAAAAGTATTAAAAAAAATCTAGAAAAAAGAAGGA
>ENA-OZSK01000178-OZSK01000178.1-human-gut-metagenome-genome-assembly--contig:-NODE-178-length-15450-cov-4.483599_pt1 | contig 15450 bp, 10 predicted proteins | sample MGYA00244117_ERZ653956 | MGnify/ENA primary metagenome ERZ653956 (study PRJEB26926, sample SAMN06164473) | human gut metagenome | biome: ENVO:00009003; feature: ENVO:2100002; material: ENVO:00002003... | reverse complement strand
ACAAGCATTATAGTAAACCAGGGTAAAAACTGACAAGTGAAATCAGGAAAAGACAAAAGGTATGCTTTCGCACTGCGATACATGGTCTTTCGCAACGCGATACATGGTCTTTGGTGTCTCAATACATGGTCTTTCGTAATGCGATAGATGCCTTTTCGCAATCGCGAAGCTCTTGGCGACAGTCTTCTTCGCTCAAACGTGGCGTACACAGGCTCTCGCACACCCAAAATCTCTGCACAACTTTTTAACCAAAAATCACAACAACTGTCATCCTGGCAGCCCTAAACGTTGTGGGCACAGAGGAACCTGGTCAAGAGTAGGTTGCATAAGAAGAGCGCGTATTTGCTTGCCATGGCGATGGCGTCAGCAGATACGCGCTCTTCTAAGTTATATGGAATCTTTCAGATTGAACTAACCATTGATCGACATAAGGAACTCATTGTTGTCGCGAGCCGTGGCCAACGGGTCGTGGATGGTACGCATGGCCTCGATGGGGTTCATATCGGCAATGTAGTTGCGGATGCCACGCATGCGCTGGAGCGTGATGTCGTCTTGCAACAGGTCGTCGCGACGCGTGCTCGAAGCCACCAGGTTGACAGCCGGGAACATACGCTTGTTAGACAATGAGCGGTCGAGTTGCAACTCCATGTTACCCGTTCCCTTGAACTCCTCGAAGATCACCTCGTCCATTTTTGAACCCGTGTCAATAAGGGCCGTGGCAATGATGGTGAGCGAACCGCCACCCTCAATGTTACGGGCTGCACCAAAGAAACGCTTGGGTTTCTGCAGGGCATTGGCGTCGACACCACCGGTAAGCACCTTACCACTGGCAGGGCTAACGGTATTGTAGGCACGAGCCAGACGGGTGATGGAGTCGAGGAAGATTACCACGTCGTGACCGCACTCAACCATTCGCTTGGCTTTCTCGAGCACGATGCCGGCAATCTTAATGTGACGCTCGGCAGGCTCATCGAACGTAGAAGCGATGACCTCGGCGTTGACCGTACGCGACATATCGGTAACCTCCTCAGGGCGCTCGTCGATGAGGAGCATCATAAGGTATGCCTCAGGGTGGTTGGCGGCAATGGCGTTGGCTATGTTCTTCATCAAGATGGTCTTACCCGTCTTTGGCTGAGCCACGATGAGGGCGCGCTGTCCCTTACCGATGGGCGAGAACAGGTCGACAATGCGGGTCGACAAGTTGGTTGTGGCACGATCGCCGCAGAGATTGAATTTCTCCTCGGGGAAAAGCGGAGTGAGATGCTCGAACGGCATGCGGTCGCGTATCTCGGCGGGATCGCGGCCGTTGATCTTGCCGATGCTGGTCAGGGGGAAATATTTCTCGCCCTCGCGCGGTGGTCGCACATGACAAAGGATGGCGTCGCCAGTCTTCAGGCCATAACGCTTTACCTGGTTGTTAGCCACATAGATATCGTCGGGCGAAGAAAGGTAATTGTAATCGCTCGAACGAAGGAAGCCATAACCGTCGGGCATAATCTCGAGCACACCGTTGGCCGAGATGATGTCGGCGAAATCGTAGTCGGCCTCAGGCTCAGCCATTTGCTGACGCGTAGGAGCAGGAGCCTCCTCTTGCTGACGATATGAAGCGGTGGGGTTGTCGAACATGTCGTAGTTGGGCACAGCCCCCTGGTCCTCGATGGGGAGGTCCACCACAGGGATGAAATCGGTGCCATCACCGGGGTCACCGTTCCACACACCGTCGTCGGATGGTTGCTGGGATGCGCCGGCACTCTCGTTGTGGGCCTGTACCTTGGCCTGCAACATGGCAATCTTATTGTCGTTGGCGTTCTTGTCCTCCTGAGAATCGCGATTGAGCGAATAAGCCTCCTCGGGAATGAAAGCGTCGCGGCTTTCGGAAGGTGAAGCCTCGGGCACTTGGTCGAAGTTGTGGGCCTGGGGAGCGTCGGCCATGGTGTTATCCTGTGATGTGCTCTGCTTGGCCTGTGCAATCAGCTCGAGCAACTCACGCTCGCGCTTGGTCTTGGGACCGCGGTGCTTAGGAAGCGAGGCCAACTCGGCCTCAAGCGACTGCACATCGAGAACGGGAGTTTCCTCCACCTCGCTCTTAAGAGTCTGGGGATCCTTGAAAAGGCCGGGCTGCTCGGCAGCGTTTCGTGCCTTCTTGGTATCGAAATTCTCGCCTGAATTGCCATTGACCGAATAAACCTTGTCGGGCTCGGTCTTAGCAATACGGATGCGCTTGCGCTTGGATGAAACCAAAGGGTTGTTCTTTCCCTCCTCTTCAGCCTGCTTGTCGAGAATGGCATAAATCATGTCATCACCCTCCTGTCCTTCACCGACAGGAACGCCAAGAGAGTTAGCAATATCCGCAAGTTCAGTGGAACTTTTAGATAATAAGTCGTCTTTGCTATACATATAGAGTATAATGAATGTGTTCCAGAATGAACGTGTTTCCAACGTGGAAACACAGAGTGTATGAATTACATTGCAAAGTTACAAAAAATCAGATGAAATATGATCAATGGCGAACACAAATTTTAGCCATTAACAAATATTAATATATGAAATCCATTGCAAAGAAAACGAGCTGACTCCATAGGAATCAGCTCGTTGATGAATATGCAATCTATTGATTACTTGTTGGTCTTGTCGAGATCAGCCTTCAGCTTAGCCAACACGTCGAGGTCGGCGAGTGAAGTACCGGCAGCGACATTGTTGATAGCGGGAGCCTCGCTCTGCTTGCGGGGAGCGTGACGGTGTGTCTTCACCACGTCGTCCTTCACATCCTCGAATGTGCGAGAGTGAGACAGGATGATGCGGCGTGTCTCCTTGGCGAACTCGATCACCATGAAGGGCAGAACCTCACCCTGCTTGGCCTGGCTGCCATCCTCCTTCTGGAGGTGCTTAGGAGTAGCGAAGCCCTCACCACCCTCAGCGAGTGTGACAACAGCGCCCTTGTCCATCATCTCAGTGATAGTACCCTCGTGAACTGAGCCGGGAACATAAATCTTCTCGTACTTGTCCCAAGGATTCTCCTCGAGCTGCTTGTGGCCGAGGCTCAGACGACGGTTCTCCTTGTCGATCTCCAGAACGACAACGTCGATCATAGAACCAACAGTTGTAAACTCTGAAGGATGCTTCACCTTCTTGGTCCAGCTCAGGTCAGAAATGTGGATCAGACCGTCAACACCCTCCTCGAGCTCAACGAAGATACCGAAGTTGGTGAAGTTGCGAACCTTAGCGGTGTGCTTGCTGCCAACAGGATACTTGGTCTCGATGGTCTCCCACGGATCCTCCTTCAGCTGCTTGATACCCAGGCTCATCTTGCGCTCCTGGCGGTCGAGAGTCAGAATGACTGCCTCAACCTCGTCGCCAACGTGCAGGAACTCCTGTGCTGAACGCAGGTGCTGGCTCCAGCTCATCTCTGAGACGTGGATCAGACCCTCAACACCAGGCTGGATCTCAACGAATGCACCGTAGTCGGCGATAACGACAACCTTACCCTTCACGTGGTCGCCAACCTTTAGGTTAGCGTCGAGGGCATCCCAAGGATGAGGAGTCAGCTGCTTCAGACCGAGAGCAATGCGCTTCTTCTCCTCGTCGAAGTCGAGGATAACAACATTGATCTTCTGGTCGAGCTCAACAACCTCGTGGGGATCGCTAACGCGGCCCCAAGACAGGTCGGTGATGTGCACCAGTCCGTCGACGCCACCGAGGTCAACAAACACACCGTAAGAGGTGATGTTCTTGACGGTACCCTCGAGAACCTGACCCTTCTCCAAGTGAGAGATGATTTCCTTCTTCTGGGCCTCCAACTCGGCCTCGATGAGAGCCTTGTGAGAAACCACAACATTGCGGAACTCCTGGTTGATCTTCACAACCTTGAACTCCATGGTCTTGCCTACGAACACATCGTAGTCGCGTATGGGGTGAACATCAATCTGGCTGCCGGGCAGGAAGGCCTCGATGCCAAACACATCCACAATCATACCGCCCTTAGTGCGGCACTTGATGTAACCCTGGATAACCTCGTCGTTGTCGAGAGCCTCGTTGATCTTCTCCCAGCTCTTGCTCAGGCGAGCCTTCTTGTGAGAGAGAACGAGCTGACCCTTCTTGTCCTCCTGGTCCTCAACATAGACTTCCACCTTGTCGCCAACCTTCAGGTCGGGATTGTAGCGGAACTCAGAGGCGGGGATGATGCCATCGCTCTTGTAACCGATGTTGACAACAACCTCTTTCTTGTCGACAGAGATAACGGTACCCTCTACAACCTCATGCTCCTGAATCTTGTTGAGAGTCTCGTCGTAAGCCTTCTCCAGGTTTTCCTTGCTGGCAGCGCTCAGTGAGCCATTCTCAAACTCCTCCCAATTGAAGTCGTCCAATGGCTTAACGTTTTTGATGTCGTTCAAATTTGACATAAGTAAATAAATGTTTAATAATTAATAAAGTTAGACTTTATGTGAAATAGTCGGGTGCGGACATACCACACCTTCGCAAATCGGGTGCAAAGGTACTTATTTGTAGTGGATTAGGCCGAATTACGCAAGAACTAATATTAGGCAATTATGGTTTTTTAACAGACTTGGAGGTTTTTAGTCCTCCTTTTTTCTTGCGATTGATGCCAAGCAGGTCGCGCCAGCCATTGAAATCGCGCTTCAGGATGAAGCCGATGCCTTGGGTATTGAGCGAGTTGCGGGTGAAATAACGGTCGTTGGTCTGGTTGTAGACGCGCACGCTAAGGTTGCCATTAGGCATGATGAGATAGCGAATGTCGAAGTCGCCGATAAACGATGTGGTGGCATTGACATTGTCGCGATAGCCAAACTGGCCATTGATGAGCAGGCGGTTGTTGAGCATCCTACCACTGAGGAGGCCCTCATACTCGGCGTTGTTCCACCCCTCGTCGCCCGTGGAGATATTAGCGCCAAAGTTCCAGTTGTTGTCGTTGATGACGGTACTCAACACATTGTTGATCTGCTGACTGAGCTGGCCGCTAAGAATGCTCTGCATGGCGAGGCTGGTTTGCTTCTCGCCATTGTTGGCACCCATGGCGTTATTGCTGCCTGGCGAGAGGAAACGACCGACGGCCAGCAGGTAAAGCACCTGTTGGTTCATCTCTTCCTCACTGTTGATGATGCTGTAAATCATCTGCTTGGCATCGGTGCCTACGGTGGGCAGGTCCATACTGAAGTCGACCTTGGGCGAGGCGGGCGTTCCAGTGATATTCATCAAACAGTTCACACGGATGTTATTGCCCGAGAAGCTGCGGCCCAACTGCAGGTCGGAGAGGCTTACGGAATTCAACTGGTATTGGGCTTTCAGGTTGAGATCGGCCTGGTACGGGTCGCCACCAAAAGCGATGAGGCCTCCCTGAAGGAAGTCGAAATCGCGCTTGATGATGTTTTGGATGGTCAGTTTGTAAACGCCATGGTCGATGAGATAGTTGCCATAAACATCCAGTCCACCTTTATTATAATAGAAGGCACGGATCACGCCTGAGCCGTTGAGCGAGATGTAATCGCCCGAGGTGTTGTCCATGATGACCTTCAACGTGGCGTCAGCTGTGGTGTTGATAAGGAAGTTGATATGGATGTTGGTGGGCATGTCGTAATCATCGTCATCATCGTTGGACGTCGGGTCTAAATGCAAATGATCGCTCGCCAACGACATCGTGTCGCGAGAGGCCCAATGGATAAACTCGCGCGAGGCGATGGCATCGGGATTGGAGACATTGTAGACGACCTGCGATCCTTTCTCGGGCGTGGCGTTGATGTCGATGATCACCTCGCCCGAGCGACCTTTCAGATGAACGTCGCCACTGGCGTACACCGTGCCATAGAACGCGCTGCCATCGCTGCCGTCCCAATCGTAGCCAAGCAGGTGATGGAGCTGCACGTCGAAGTCGTAGGTCAGGCGCGACAGGTGCTGGTGGTACAACGAGCCGTTGAACACGCCCACATTGCCATTGCGGTCGCGAAGGGTGTCGCCCGAGAAGCGAATCTCATTGACGAGGAAGTGGATGGTGTCGTTCTGAAGCTCGTAGGTGGTGTTGAGCGGCTTGATGTGCATGGTGCCACGGGCCACGGCATCGCCCGTGAGGTTGATTTTCTTCAAGTCGCCCCAAAGACGCAGGTCGCCATTGATGGTAATGTCGGCGTCGCCCATGAAACTGGAACAGAACGACTGCACGAAATCGCCACGAGTATCTTTGGCCAGGATGTCCAAATCGATGTAATTGCGCTTGGGCGACACATAACCTCGTATGGTGGTGAGACGCGTGTCGGTTACCCACAGGCCGCCGAGGGTGTCCACTGCCTGGGCGTCGATGTCGATTTGCTCTTCCTCTGGGTTCCAACCCACCTTGGCCATCAGGGTTCCCATATTGCCATCCTCAAACTGGAACCGATTGACACGAAGGTCGGCATGACCGCCCGCCCCATCAAACAAATGGGTGACGTAGGCCTGGCCCGACGCAAAGCCGCTGAACTCAACCGAGTGGAAGCCCACAAGGTCGAGAACGTACTCTACGTTCACATCCTTCAGATCAACGGTGATGGAATCGTCGCTGCCCTTGGAAGCCACGCCTGCCACCTTAACGTATTGGTGGCCACTGCTAACGGCCAAATCGTTGACTTCCAGGTGGTTCTTACTGTAAACAACACTTGCGGGATGAATGGTAAACAAGGTGTCGCCAATGGACAGCTCAGACTGGCGCATGTTGAAACGCGCCTCGGTGACTCCTTGGTCGTTCTTGCCAAACTGAATCATGGAAAGCAAACGGCCCTTGAGACGATGGCGACGGGCGTGGTTGTCGAGCCGGATTTCGGTAGACAACTCGTCCTGCTCGGCCGTCGCGTTGACCTGCAAATCGGTTCCGATACCATTAGAGCCCATCTGGATAGCCTTGACCTCAGCGCACAGGTTCTCATTAGGCGACGTAACGCTGACGTTCACTTGACGAAGATGGCGGTTGCCGTAAACGATATCAGGGGCATTAAGCTGTAAATCAACATATCGCGATTGGGACGACAAGGTGGCATTGAGGTCTATGGGGGCGTTGATCTCAATGGGCAATCCGAGCAAATGGCGCAGCCAATCGCCACGCGTAATTGACGCTTGGAGTGTAACGTTGTCGGAACGGACGGGACGGTGGCGAAGTGGGGTGAACTTCTGGAGACTTGGCAACTGCGCCACGACAAGGTTCTCGAGATTTTGCAACAGGGAAGCGTAGTCGAACTTGCCCCGCACTTCACCATGGCCGAAGTCGCTGTCGAAAGTAAGGAATCGCTCTGAGGCATTGGAACCCAAGGCCAACTCTAAGTTGTCCAAGCGATACTCCTCATCGGCCTTGGTGACATAGAAGTCGTTCACCTTGAGGTTTCCAGCGAGGGTCGAAAGCGAGCGACCACTGAAGTCGGCCGCCACACGGCCGCCGTAAACAGCGCCCGCTTGACTGTTTCCCGCAAAGTGCAAGGCTGTTGGGTTCACCTTGGTGACCACAGCCGTCAGATTGCCCGACGGACAACTCTTACTTCCGTTCCAAAAGCCTTGTACCACAGCGGCAACATTGGGGTCGTCGATGGCCACCTTACCCTCGGCTTGCCCTTGGTCGTAAGTGGCGTCGAGGGTGAGACCCTGGTACTTATATTGGTTCCAATCGAAGCCGCCAATATGCCCCTTGGCTACGTAACGCTTATGCGGAAGGTCGCCAGTGACATCCAGATTGGCGGCCAACAATCCCAAACGAGCGTCGTCGAGGATCTTGCCCACGTTTACACCGTCGGTTTCGAGATGGCCCTTAAACTTGTTGTCGACCATGGCAAACGCAAGGTTGGCATCACCCTCAGAGGTGTGAAGTGTGCCTTGCGCCTTCACGTCACGCCCCACTCCACTTGCCTTGCCGCGATAGCTCACATCGCCCAAACGCGGCACAAAGGCAGGAAGGCGCGACGAAAGCAGGCTCAGCAAGTTGTTGTTGACAGCGAAACGCTCAACAACAGCATTCCAACGGGGCTTGGTGCTCCACGACAATACGGAGCCATGGGCACTCAAAGAGGCGTCGGCCGGAGCAGTCAACAACTTGGCGTGGGCCTCGTGGGCGATAATGGCGTCTAACCGATGGATGTTCAAACTATTGGAGGTTCCCGTAAAAGCGATGGAGAAAACCAAGGGGGTGGCATAGCGACCCAACGCCTTATCCAGAAACGCCATGTCGCGAGGACTGATGTAGGAAGTGTTGATCTTACCGTCGAAATGCAACGAAGCAGACTCCAACTGCTTATTCCGCACACGATAGTTGGCTGTAATGCCGTCGGTCAACAACTGGGATTGGGGCATGAGCAACTTGAAATCTTCCAAATGAGCATGACGGGTGTTGGCCACAACCTTGAACGAAAGACTCTTCAAACGGAAGCCTGAGCGCTCATTGAAGGCTATCTTCTTGACGTTAAGATTCAGAGAATCGTCGCGCAGGGCATTGAGAATAATATGGGAACTCAGGTCGCGAACGTGTAAATGGTGGACGTCGAGCGTAGCCTTACGAGGCACATTGAGCTGGTCGTAGCTCATCTCACCATGACGGATAATCAAACTGCTGATCTGCAAATCCAAGGGCTTGTGGCCCGTCGTGTCCTTCGACGCAAGCGAATCGATGACGTATTGAATATTAAGCGGCGAGTTGGCATTCGCACGATAAAGACGGGCCTTCATTCCAAACACCTGCGCCGACGTAATGGCAACTCTACCATACATGGCCTCCAGGTAATCCACCTTGACCGAAAGGCGGGTGGCCTTAAAAAAGGGAACGCCCTTTTGGTCGACCAACGACACGTCATCAACGATCAAGCGATTGAACAAGCCCACATCAACACGCCCCACAGAGACTGGGGTGCCCAACTTCGACGAAAGGGCCTGAGCCAACCGATGAGCAATGAACGATTGAGCCATGGGGATATTTACCATGACGACAACGACCACGTACAAGCCTACCAAAGCCCATACAATCGTATTGATGAAATGTTTAACCCTTTTCAATCTTTATGCAAAATTAGAAAAATAAACTCATAATAGAAATAAAATCAGCAAAAATATCCTAAATGAATTAAATATTGTGTATATTTGCAGCTGATTTGGAAAGATGCAACACAACTGACCTATAAAAGTCAAGAAAAGTTGAAGTCCGCATACTATTATTGGATATCAATAAACAATTATATTCTATTTTATGGCAAATGTTATTAAGTTGCGTAAAGGCTTAGACATTAACCTAAAAGGAAGAGCCATCAAGAAAAAGGTAGAGTGCCAAGCCTCCAAGACGGTGGCCTTGCGCCCTTCCGATTTCACCGGCATCGTCCCCAAGGTTGTTGTCAGGGAAGGAGATCATGTCCTTGCTGGTGACGCCTTGTTTGTCAACAAACAATTTCCCGAGGTTAAGTTTGCCTCACCTGTGAGTGGAACAGTCAAGTCAATCTTGCGCGGAGAGCGTCGACGCGTCTTGAGCGTCAGCGTAGAAGCCGACGACAAGTTGGACTATCGAGACTTCGGTCAGCACGATGCCAGCAAGATGGACGGAAACGCCGTGAAGCAGTTGCTGCTTGAGGCCGGTCTGTTTGGTTACATCAACCAACTGCCGTATGCCATTTCCACAGATCCCTGCACTACTCCTAAGGGCATTTTCGTCTCGGCTCTGCGCGACATGCCGTTGGCCAACGACTTCGAGTATGAGCTGGAGGGCAACGAGGATGCGTTCCTGGCTGGCTTGAAGGCCCTGAACCGCATCGCAACAGTGCATCTGGGCGTGGGCGCCAAGCAAACGGCAAAAGCGCTGACAGAGGCCCAGGACATCGACCTCAACGTATTCGACGGCCCTTGTCCGGCTGGCAACGTGGGCGTGCAGATCAACCACATCGACCCGGTGAACCGTGGCGAGACGGTTTGGACGGTAGACCCCACATCAGTTATCTTTATCGGTCGCCTGTTCCTTACAGGCAAAGTGGACCTCCGCAAGACCATCGCTATTGCCGGAAGCCAAATCAAGGAACCTGCTTACGCCGACGTTTTGGTGGGAACCCAATTGGCCGACATCCTTAATGGCAAACTGGTTGCAACCGACCACGTGCGCATCATCAACGGCAATCCGCTGACCGGTGAGCGCGCTACGCTCAACGATTACTTAGGCGCCCACACATCTGAGGTGACAGCCATTCCCGAGGGCGACGACAAGGAGGAAATCTTAGGATGGATTCTGCCGAGAACGAAAGACTTCTCTGTGTCGCGCAGCTACTTCTCATGGCTGCAGGGCAAGAACCACGAGTATGACCTCGACGCACGTATCAAGGGTGGCGAGCGCCACATGATCATGAGCGGCGAGTACGACAAGGTGCTGCCAATGGACATCTATGCAGAGTTCCTCATCAAGGCCATTATCACCGGCGACATCGACAAGCAGGAGCAACTCGGCATCTACGAGGTAAGCCCTGAAGACTTCGCCGTGGCCGAATTTGTGGATTCCTCAAAGCTGGAGCTGCAGAAGATCGTCAGACAGGGTCTCGACATCCTGCGCAAGGAGAATGCTTAAGATAGGACAACACTTAGGTAATTAACACATAAAAACTATGAGTGGATTAAAGAAATATTTCGACCAAATAAAACCTCTCTTTGAAGAGGGCGGCAAATGGCACGCTTTCCAAAGCATCTACGATGGCTTTGGCACATTCCTCTTCGTGCCCGAGACCACCTCGAAGAGCGGAGCGCACATCCATGACGCCATCGACTCCAAACGCATCATGAGCATGGTCGTCATCGCATTGATGCCGGCACTGCTGTTTGGCATGTACAACATTGGATACCAAAACGCACTGGCTGCAGGCAAGCTCGCCGAAACCAGCTTCATGGGCATGTTCGTCTTTGGACTCCTGGCCATTCTTCCCAAGATTCTTGTCAGCTACATCGTTGGTCTTGGCATTGAGTTCGCATGGGCACAATGGAAGCACGAGGAGATTCAGGAAGGATACCTCGTTAGCGGTATCATCATTCCCCTGATTATCCCCGTCAACACACCGCTGTGGATGCTGGTGCTGGCCATTGCTTTCTCCGTTATCTTCGTTAAGGAGATCTGGGGCGGCACAGGTATGAACATCTTCAACGTGGCCGTTACAGCCCGCATGTTCTTGTTCTTCTCTTACCCAAGCCAGATGACGGGCGACAAGGTTTGGGTGGCACAGGATTCTATCTTCGGACTGGGCTACACACTGCCTGAGACATTCACAGAGGCCACACCGCTCGGACTCATCTCACAAGGCCTGAACAGCAACGCCACATTGTCTGATATGATCTTAGGCTTCATCCCTGGCTCTATCGGTGAGACATCGGTCGTTGCCATCGCTATAGGCGCCGTCATTCTCTTGTGGGCAGGCATTGCCAGTTGGAAAACCATGGCTTCGGTATTCCTGGGTGGTATCGCAATGGCCCTTCTGTTCACAGCAACTGGCTCAACCCCTATCGCATGGTATGAGCACATTGTCCTGGGCGGTTTCTGCTTTGGAGCTGTCTTCATGGCAACCGATCCCGTCACCTCAGCTCGCACCGAGACAGGCAAGTGGATCTACGGCTTCCTCATTGGCGCCGTAGCCATCATCGTTCGAGTGATGAACCCTGGCTATCCCGAGGGTATGATGCTCGCCATCTTCTTCGGAAACATGTTTGCGCCGCTCATCGACCATTGCGTGGTGGAGGCCAATATTTCCAAACGCGCAAAGCGGGCAACCAATAAATAAGGAGTAAAAGCATGAAAACAAATTCCAATTCATACACGATTACGTATTCGGTAGTCCTTGTGCTGATTGTCGCTTTCCTGTTGGCATTAACCTTCCAGGCACTTAAGCCTGCTCAAGACGCCAACGTTGCGCTCGACAAGCAGAAGCAAATCTTATACGCCCTCAATATCCGTGGCCTGAACAACGAGGCCGCAGCACAGAAGTATAAAGAGGTGGTTATCTCCGATGACATCATCGGTGAAGACGGCCAAGTGAAAGAGAGTGGCGAGGCTGGCGGAACCGAAAAGGGTTTCAAACTGAACTCTGCCGACGCAAAGAATGGCAAACTGGCCGTGTTCGTCTGCAAGGTGGACGGCAAGACAAAATACGTCATTCCCGTTTACGGCATGGGCCTTTGGGGCGCCATCAACGGTTACATTGCCATCAACGATGACAAGGCAACGGTTTTCGGAGCCTACTTCAACCATGAGAGTGAGACCGCTGGTCTGGGATCGGCCATTAAGGACGACCAGGCATGGCAGGAGCAGTTCCAAGGCAAGCACCTGTTTGCTGGCGACAACCACACATCCATTGCCTTAGCTGTGGAAAAGAAGGTGGAAGATCCGTCGACGCAGGTCAACGCCGTCACGGGTGCCACCCTTACCTCTAATGGTGTCACTCAGATGCTTCAGGAAGGTCTGGGACAATACACTAAGTTCCTCAATGCAAAATAACATCAAACTTTAATCCTAAAAAGATGAGTTTATTAAGCAAACAAAACCGAGAGGTTCTCGGTAACCCGTTGAACCTCGACAACCCGATACTGGTGCAGGTGCTTGGCATCTGTTCAGCGCTTGCGGTCACCGCACAGCTCGAGCCAGCCATCGTTATGGGTCTTGCAGTGACCGTCATCACGGCATTTGCCAACGTGATCATCTCGGTCATTCGCAACACCATTCCTATGCGTATCCGTATCATTGTGCAGCTCGTTGTAGTTGCCGCCCTGGTTACCATCGTTAGCCAGATCTTAAAAGCATTCGCCTATGACGTGAGCGTTCAGCTCTCGGTGTACGTGGGTCTGATCATCACCAACTGTATCCTCATGGGTCGCCTTGAGGCTTTTGCCATGATGAACAAGCCTTGGCCAAGTTTCCTCGACGGCATTGGCAATGGCTTGGGTTACGCCTTGATTCTTGTGATTGTGGGCGGCCTGCGCGAGCTTTTGGGCCGCGGCAGCCTTCTGGGCTTCCAAATCATCCCCGATTGCTTCTACGACTTCGGCTACGCAAACAACGGCATGATGACCATGCCTGCCATGGCACTCATCCTGCTGGGTTGCGTTATTTGGGTTCATCGTGCATTCTTTTACAAAGAAGATAAGAAATAATTATGGAACACCTTATTAGCTTGTTTTTCCGGTCCATCTTTGTGGACAACATGATATTTGCCTTCTTCCTCGGCATGTGCTCGTTCCTTGCCGTATCGAAGAACGTAAAGACATCATTCGGTCTCGGCTTGGCCGTTACCTTTGTGCTGGTGGTGACCGTACCGGTTGACTATCTGCTTCAGACGAAAGTGCTCGATCCGCTGGGCCTGTCATATCTGAGTTTCATTCTCTTTATCGCTGTCATTGCTGGCATGGTGCAGATTGTAGAGATGGTTGTGGAGCGTTATTCGCCCTCTCTGTATGCCTCACTGGGTATCTTCCTGCCGTTGATCGCTGTGAACTGCGCCATCATGGGTGCCTCTCTGTTCATGCAGCAGCGCATCAACCTTGATCCGAGCAACACGCAGTACATCGGCTCCGTCTGGGATGCCATCGTATATGCCTTCGGCTCAGGAATTGGTTGGGTGCTCGCCATTACATCAATGGGTGCTATCCGCGAGAAGATGCAGTACGGCGATGTTCCCCAGCCCTTGCGCGGACTTGGCATCACCTTCATCACCGTAGGACTTATGGCCATGGCCATGATGTGCTTTTCAGGACTTAAAATTTAAAGATCATGGATTTCAGTTTCATCATCAATAGCGTAGGAGTGTTCCTTGCAGTGATACTCCTTTTGGTCATCATTCTCTTGGTGGCCAAGAAATACTTAAGCCCGAGCGGCAATGTCACCATTACCATCAACGACACCAAGACCCTGAATGTGCCTCAAGGCGATTCGCTTATGACCACACTCAACGCCAACGGCATCTTCCTCCCCTCCGCTTGCGGTGGTAAGGCCAGTTGCGGCCAGTGTAAGGTTCAGGTGCTCGAGGGCGGCGGTGAGATTCTCGATTCAGAGCGTCCCCACTTCACTCGCAAGCAGATCAAGGAGCATTGGCGTCTCGGATGCCAGACCAAGGTCAAAGGCGACTTCAAGATCAAGATCGACGAGTCGATCATGGGCGTTAAGGAATGGGAGTGCACCGTCATTAGCAACAAGAACGTGTCGAGCTTCATCAAGGAGTTCAAGGTGGCTCTTCCCCCGGGTGAGCACATGGACTTCGTTCCTGGATCATACGCCCAAATCAAGATTCCAGCATACGACTGCATCGACTACGACAAGGATTTCGACAAGTCGCTGATTGGCGAAGACTATATCGGCGCATGGGAGAAATTCAACATTCTCTCGCTGAAGGCCCACAACCCCGTTCCCACGATACGCGCCTACTCTATGGCCAACTATCCCGCTGAGGGCGACATCATTACCCTTACCGTCCGTATTGCAACCACTCCGTTCCTGCCGCGTCCGCAGGTTGGCTTCCAAAACGTACCTACAGGTATTGGCTCAAGTTACATCTTCAGCCTGAAGCCCGGCGACAAGGTAATGATGAGTGGTCCTTATGGAGATTTCCATCCCCATTTCGACTCTAAGAAGGAGATGATTTGGATTGGTGGTGGAGCAGGTATGGCTCCGCTCCGCTCGCAGATCATGCACATGACGAAGACCCTGCATTGCACCGACCGTGAGCTCCACTTCTTCTATGGTGCCCGTAGCCTGAATGAAGCCTTCTTCATGGAGGATTTCTGGGAGCTTGAGAAGCAATTCCCCAACTTCCATCTCCACCTCTCATTGGACCGTCCCGATCCCGTCGCTGACGCAGCCGGCGTGAAGTACTATGCAGGCTTCGCGGTCAACTGTGTACGCGACACCTACCTGAAGGATCATGAGGCACCAGAGGGCTGCGAGTACTACCTTTGCGGACCTCCCATGCTTATCAAGACCGTAACCGACTATCTCGATAGCCTGGGTGTCGATCCGGAAAGCATTATGTACGACAATTTTGGTTAATACAAACAAACCAAAATAAACTTATAGCAAACATTAACAAAGCCGCTGATTTTCAGCGGCTTTGTTGCGTTTATAGGGGTTAAGAGTTTCTGTGGGTTGTTATAGGCTTGGAGGGTCATTAAAGCAAGGAGAGACAAGAAAAATGCTGGTGGCTCGCTCAAATATGAGCGAGAAGATCCTGCTTCGGACGAGATGCAAAGACCATAGGGGGTATGCAACCAAGCAAAAAGATGATAAGGGCAAGGTTGGTAAGCGAAACAAGAGCGAATAAGAGGGAAAAAGACCGAAAAAGAGAAAAAAAGCTGGATAGTAATATTTTTTAAGACTCTGTCTAACTTGCATAATATCAGGAGTATTCTACGAGAAAATGGAAATTTCAAGACCACCTGACTTCGTCACTCACAAAATACGTATTTTATAACTGGTTGATAAACAATATT
>ENA-OZSK01000174-OZSK01000174.1-human-gut-metagenome-genome-assembly--contig:-NODE-174-length-15681-cov-33.163958_pt1 | contig 15681 bp, 9 predicted proteins | sample MGYA00244117_ERZ653956 | MGnify/ENA primary metagenome ERZ653956 (study PRJEB26926, sample SAMN06164473) | human gut metagenome | biome: ENVO:00009003; feature: ENVO:2100002; material: ENVO:00002003... | reverse complement strand
CTCTGCCGAAGGAAAGAGAAGAAGCAGAACGCAGGCTAAACGCAAGCAGCACGCCATGAAAGGGCAGAAGCCCCAGAAGCAGCACGCCCTTTACCTTTGCTTTATTCTTCGGCCAGCGATTTTCAATTCCGCTACGCGCCGGTGACCGTTATATTGGGGTACAAGAACCAGCGTGATGCCATTCAGCGACATGTTGAAAAGTTTGATGTTGACTTTTATCCTGAGAACCGACACCACCACATGACTCAGACATGGAAGTGGCTGCGTCAATAGACCCTGCAAATAACAGCATCGCTACATGAGCGACATTCTCTGTTGTCGCTATATCATTATCCTCTGGAATCTGAACCTCATTAGTAAAGACATCTTTGACTGGGTTCGGAATCCACACCTTTTTGACTCCATCGCCAATACTGATTGTGAATGCCGTTTTTGTAGGTTGAGGTTGCGCCTTTGGTTGTGATGCTGTTGGAGTGTGTTAGTAGTAATTCAAAAAATATCCGAGATAAACTTTTTCGCTCATATTTTATGATTATCAACGAAAGGAATAATATTGTGAAATACTCAATTATTTGCGTGTTTTGTAAACTTTTTAAGAACATTTTCCCTTTTTCTGAAATTATTTTCTTACTTTTGCAAGCGTATTCACTTATATTATAATAATGTATAGCAGAGAATGATGGACGATATATTGAAACAGATAAACGCTGGCGAGGTGTCGGGGGTGCAGTTCAAGGAACGCATTCTCGACAAATACGATATTGCCTGTGGGTTAGTGGCGTTCAGTAATTCACATGGTGGCAAATTGGTAGTTGGCATAAAGGATAAGACCGGAGAAACCAATGCCTTGTCGTATTCTGAGGTACAAGAAACAACCAACCTGTTGAGTGACATTGCTTCTGAAAACGTAGTGCCATCCATTCTGATAAAGATAGATACTGTTGAGGTCGAGGATGGCGACTTGGTTGTTGCTACTGTGAAGGAAGGACTCAACAAGCCTTATCATGACAACAAGGGAATCGTATGGGTGAAGAATGGTGCCGACAAGCGTAAAGTGTTCGATAATGCTGAACTTGCAGAAATGATGACCGACTGCGGTAGTTTCGCACCAGACGAGGCTGGTGTTAGGGATGCAACTGTCAACGACCTTGATGCAACGACCATCAAGCAGTTTTTGGGCAACCGTTTTGATAGAGTGTTGGAAAAGAAAGGCTTGACAGGTGACGCTTTTAATGAAGCATCACTTGATATGATATGCTCTGCCATCGCTAAGGGGCATGACTGTGAGAAGATACTTCGCAATCTGCGATTTATCCGTCCTGATGGTTCACTGACCGTTGCTGCCATGCTTCTGTTTGGCAAATACACCCAGCGCTGGATGCCAATGATGACAGCCAAGTGTATTTGTTTTGCAGGCAACAGTGTCGGCAGCAAGATATTCCGTGACAAGGTGAATGATGCGGATATGGAGGGAAACCTGCTTCATCAATATGACACGATCATGGATTTCTTCACTCGTAATCTGCATAATGTGCAGGTGGAAGATGAATTCAACAGCATGGGTAAGTTGGAAATACCTTATACCAGTTTGGTTGAGTTCACGGTAAACAGCCTTGTGCATCGCTCGTTGAACATGAAAGCCCCTGTTCGCATTTTCATTTTCGACAATCGTGTTGAGATTCACAGTCCTGGTGCATTGCCTAACGGACTCACTATTGATGACATCAAGGCAGGAACTTCCATGCCTCGCAATATGTTCCTTTTTAACAATGCTATATACTTGCTGCCATACACTGGTGTTGGTAGCGGCATCACTCGTGCACTGGACGAAGATATCAATGTCACGTTTATGAATAATGACAAGGCACAGGAATTCGTGATTACTGTTTGGAGAAAAGAAAGTAACCAAGTCGAAGTTGAAAGTAACCAAGTCGAGGGAGAAAGTAACCAAGTTGGTAACGAAGTCCATGATAAAAGTAACCAAGTCGAGGGAAAAAGTAACCAAGTCGGTAACGAAGTCCATGATAAAAGTAACCAAGTCGAAAACCATAACACTGGACTTAGACACTCTGACACCGACTTTGACACTCGACTTAGACACTCTAACACTAAAAAAGTGTCATTGTCTAATAAGCAAAGGGATATAGTCAATTTCTGTTCAGTTCCTCGAACCACCGCAGAGATCATGGAACGCCTTGGTCTATCCAATCAAACCAAGAACCGTGAACGTTACATTACCTCCCTTGTTGCAGCCGGATATTTGCAGATGACAAACCCTGAAAATCCTACGGCAAGCAATCAAAAATACAAGAAAGTAACAATAAAGTAGAATAATAATTTACAGGCATGGCTGCGTGGGGTTAAGAATATGACTGCGTGGGGTTAAGAATATGACTGCATTGGGTTAAGAATATGACTGCATTGGGTTACGGATACGACTCCGTAGGCTAACGGAGACGTATCCTTCGGCTTGTCGAGATATCTGCGTCAGCTGATTGAGTCACTTGAGTTAGCTGACTGAACTAGTTGGGTTAGCTGATTGAACTACTTGAGTTAGCTGACTGAGCTATATCAGTATTCTGTAGTATTACATGTGTATATTTTTCTAATTTAATGTCACATTTGCCACACTTATACTTAACCCTTTGATTATTAGAGGATAACGGGTGGCAATAAGGGGTGTTTTTATTGTCACCTTATTGCCACCTATTACCACTTTTGGCATAAAATCAGCAAAATAATGGTGTTTTTGAGGGATTTACTACGTCCCGACGCAGCAAAAGTTACGTCCGGACGTAGTAAAAGATACGTCCGGACGTAATTTCAGTGCGGGAATTCAATGGCAAGAAGTATATAAATAATCCCAGAATTGCTCTTCCAAGCAGTTCTGGGATTTATTGTGTCTGATAGTTTGTTTACCATTTAAAGAGGTGAGGAACAAATTCCTTGAAGCAGCGGCGCCAGGTGAGCCACTCATGATGAGTGCCTGGTGATACGTAAACATCGAGCTTGATGCCCAGTTCCTTCAACTGCTGTGCCATCTTCTCGGTACCGAAGTTCTCTTCCGAACCGCAGCCCATAAACATATAATGAATGTTCTTGTTGTATTTCTCTGCATCGGCAAAAACTCCATTGAAACAGGTCTTTACATCCACGCCAAAGAGTGCACCGCTAAAGGTTCCAAGGGCAGAGAACTTGTCCATGTGAGGCAATACCGTGTTGAATGTCTGGCAACCGCCCCATGACAATCCAGCCATCGCACGATGCTCGCGGTCGGTATAAGTGCGGAATGTCTTGTCAACCATCGGAATCAGATCCTTGATAATCACATCATAGAAAGAAGCTCCATAGTGGCTGCGCTCTTCATCTACATTCTTGCCTGGACGGGCAACGAAAGGCTTCTTTACATCGCCACTCTCCATGACCACAATCATAGGCTCAGCCTTGCCTTCTGCTATCAGGTTGTCCATGATGTGCTGCATCATTCCCTGCTTGCTCCAGCCCGTCTCGTCTTCGCCCATGCCGTGTTGCAGATAGAGCACAGGATAGCGCTTGGTGGTGTTGGTTTCATATTCCGCAGGGGTGTAAACCATGGCGCGGCGGAACTGCTTCTGGGAGGCTGCATAGTAAGATACTGAACGAACCTGACCGTGGGCTACGCCCTGCTGAGGACGATAGTAGTTGCCTTCTGCTCCTTCTGGAACTTCCAGACCGCCTGCTTCACGGCAGCAGCCGAAGTAGGTTTCACTGGCAGGGTCAACTACCTGCACGCCATCTACATTCAGAAAATAGTAGTGGAATCCTACTACCAGCGGATCGCTCACGCCGTACCAGTCGCCATCCAAATCCTTTTTCATCTCATATTGCTTGCCGCAGATGTCGAAGATTACTTTCTTTGCCTCAGGAGCATGGAGCTTTACATAAGCTCTGCGGTCCTTATCTACACGCGGATAGTTGCTGTCTGGAATGATTCCCTGCAGGGCGAGCATCATGTTTGCATAGCGCTTGCCCATGGTGCGGTAGCTTTCTGCGATGAAGTGGAGACCGTCGCCACGCTGTGGACAGCCCTTTGAAGAAATGACGTGGGCTGTAGGAATGGTCTTGGCAATATCATCAACGATGGCGATATGTGCCCAGCATTTTCCGCCCATATCCTTCTGTACGGTTTCGCCTACGAGCAGAGGTACGTCTTCTGCTTTCAGATTCAAATCCTTCAAGATGTCGTTATAAACTGTCTTTACACGGTTAGGCCAGTTGGCATCGCCGTTGTTGGTTTCGCCCTGATGCAGGAGAATGCCCTTGATAACACCCTGCTTCTTGGCTATTTTTGCCAGTTCTATCAGCCGGGCGTATGGATTTCCGTTGTATTGGGATGCAAAGTTCTTCATCCAGTCGGGTTGTTTCTTGAGATAAGCCTTATAGGTACGCTTATCGAAGAGGTCGATGCTGGCTCCGCCCACGGCCACGGTGATGGTTCCCACCTTGATGCTGTCTGGCAGGTTATCCACCATCTTTCTTCCGAAATAGTCAACAGGAGTCAGTCCTGTAGAGGGTCTTGCCTGTGGCGGCACGGCGGTGTGCCATTGTCCCTTCTTCCATCCTGCCTTTTCATCATCCACGGCATACATAGCCTGGAATCTCGGGTTCACGCCCGTTCGGTCGATGTCTTCGATAGCCGCATTTCCTTCCATGTTCGACTGTCCGAAGCAGAGATAAATCTGAAAATTAGGATCAGGCTTTTCCTGAACCTTACTGCCCGTTTTCTGTGCCATCATAGGTAGGCACGCCATCGCGAGCATCGATGCTAAGATTGATAATCTATTCATAGTTTCTATTTAATTAAATTATTAGATTGATTTTATCTTCTGTTCTGTTTGCAAAGTTATGAAAAGATTTCCATACGTGCTTTGTCTCATATATCAATAACTTTTCCCTTTCTCTCATTCTTATATAATAAGGTGATTTTTTTTTCTCAGGTTTCAGAATATGTTTCATTTTGTTTCTTTTGGGGTAGATGTTATGTTTGATAAAGTATTTGTTACTTGAAGTAAAATGCGTTTTAATGTTTTTATCTATTTTTGCGACGTGTTTCAGCATCCTTAATGAAATTTTTGAAAATTTAGGATGTAGAATATAATAATGTAGTATTAAACAACTGACTAGTAAGTAAAACTATTAATCTATTTTTAAGATGAAAAATTTAAAAATGATTGAAAAGCCGTTTGTTTTGCTATTCCTGCTCTGTTTGCTTCCTTTGGGAGTTTCGGCTCAGAGCATAGTAAAAGGTATAGTGACTGATCCAAGTGGAGAACCTGTCATTGGTGCTACTGTTAAAGTAAATGGTAGCAAACTGGGTGTTGTTACCGACTTGGATGGTAAGTTTAGCATTGATGCTGCACCTGATGCAACATTGACTGTTACCTATGTGGGTATGGAGCCTAAGACAGTGAAAGCTGAGGCTGGTAAAACCCTTTCCATTACCTTGAAGGATGATTCTAAAGTTCTGAATGATGTCGTTGTCATCGGTTATGGTGTTCAGAAGAAGAGCGACCTGACTGGTGCAGTTGCATCTATCAAGAGCGATGACATCAAGGGTTTGTCAGCTACCGATGCCGGTGCTGCCCTCCAGGGTAAGGCTGCCGGTGTGCAGATTATCAACTCGGGTGGTCCGGGTGAGGCTGCCGATATCCGTATCCGTGGTTATTCTTCCAATAGTGGTAATATCGGTCCGTTGCTCATCGTCGATGGTCTGAAGGTGGATAACATCCAGTACCTGGATCCATCTATGATCGAGAGCATGGAGGTATTGAAGGATGCCGCTTCTGCTGCCATCTATGGTGCGCAGGCTGGTAATGGTGTCGTTATCATTACTACCAAGACGGGTGCTGCCAATGGCGGTAAGGCTCAGATTTCTTACAGCAGCAAGTTCACCATCCAGTCGTTGGGAAAGAGGGCTGAAATCTTTGATGCTCCTGAGTATATTGAGTATCACAAGTATTTGGGCGACTTGAACGATGATCTTCTGAAGAAGAACAACTATAATGGTCAGAATACCAACTGGTATGACGAGGTGTTTGAGAATTCCTTGGCTCACCAGCATAGTCTCACCTTGCAGGCAAGTAACGGTAAGGGACGTTTCCTCGCCAGCCTGAATATCCTGAACAATGATGGTATTGTTAAAGGTAGCAAGGATACTTATAAGCGTTTCACTGGTCAGATCAATGCCGACTATGATATCTATAAGTGGTTGAACGTGACTACTAATACATCTTTTGAAAAGTGGAAGACCAAAGGTGTAACTAGAGGTTATGGTTCATTGCTGAACTCTGTGGTTTCTATCGATCCTTTGACTCCAGCTTATATCAGTAATGTGGAGGATTTGGCTCCTGGCATGAAGGCACAGGTAGAAGCCGGTGGCCCAGTTCCAAGAGATCCAAGCCATAACAATGACTACTATGGTACTTCTAAATATGTAGATGATGCTACTGGTAACCCTCTCTATCAGCGCGACCGTCATGACACATGGAATTCTGGTATCAATGTACGTGGTACCGTTGCTGCCAATATCAAGCCATTCAAGGGCTTTACATTTACTTCTCGCTTAGGTTATCGTATCACTCAGAGTAACTATCATAACTACGAGACTCCATATTGGTTATCATCTATGGCACATAGTGAAAACTATACCATTGAAGCGAATACCAATAATGGTTTGTACTATCAGTGGGAGAACTTTGCCAACTATTTGACAACAATCGGCAAGCACACTATTGGTGCCATGGCAGGTATGTCGTTTACCAAGAATCATTGGGATAACAGTTCCATCAGTTCTACAGGAGGTAACATACTCACATCTTATGAGCCAAACTTCCATTACATCAACTACTTGTTGGCTGATGCAACCAAGAATGTAGGTAACGCTCCTTCAGATGCCACAGAGTTATCTTACTTTGGCCGTGTATCTTACAGCTATGACAACCGTTACTTCATGCAGGTTAACTTCCGTCGTGATGCTTTCGATACATCAAAACTTTCAAAGAAGGCACGTTGGGGTAACTTCCCATCAGTTTCAGCAGGATGGGCTATCAGCAATGAGAAGTTCTTCAAGGACAATATAAGCCGTGATGCCATTTCTTTCTTGAAACTTCGTGGTTCTTGGGGTCAGAATGGTAACGTCAATATCTTGAGCGATTATCGTTATGCTTCTACCATAGCTCTTAATCAGAGTTTCTATCAGTATAATCCTTCTATCGGAGATGGTAAGCTGACTTTAGGTTCTAAGCCTTCTGGACTTGCTAACCCAGACTTGAAGTGGGAAACTTCAGAGCAGGTTGACCTTGGACTTGATGCGCGATTCCTTAACGACCGTTTAACTTTGGGCTTAGACTGGTATCGTAAGACAACCAAGGACCTCTTGATTGAAATCGCTCCTATTCCAGAGATTGGTGTAAACAAGAGAGTTGTCAATACAGGTAAGGTACTTAACTCTGGTCTTGATTTCGAGTTGGGTTGGAGAGATCACATCAAGGACTTTAAGTATAGTGTGACCGTAAATGGTTCAACTCTGAAGAATGAGGTGAAGGAGGTTTCTAACCTTGTAAGCCGTTTGACCGAAATAGGTATTGATGGTTTCAATAACCAGCTTAAGCCTACATTCGAGGCTGGCCATCAGGTATGGTATTTCCGTGGTTACAAGTATGCAGGTGTAGCCGAAGATGGTAGCGCTCTCTATTATAATAAGAATGGCGAAACAACTTCAGCTCCAACCGATGAAGATAAGCAGGATTTGGGCTCAGGTATTCCTAAGTTTACTTATGGTATTACTCTTAATGCAGAATATAAGGGCTTTGACCTCACCGTATTTGGAACAGGCTCTGCTGGCAACAAGATTTACAACTTGATGGTTTCTGCTGACCGTCCGTTGATCAATGGAATTGATACCTACTGGAAGGATTCTTGGAGAGCAGACCGCACCAATGCTAAATATCCTGATATGAAAAAGGTTTCTACAGACTGGAAGTTCTTCAGTTCTGATGCAGCTGTGTTCAGTGGCTCATATTTCAAAATCAAGCAGATTCAGTTGGGCTATACATTGCCAAAGTCTATCTCTAGCGTGGCAGGTATCAGCAATCTTCGTGTATATTGCTCACTGGATGATTTCTTCACCATCACTAAGTATCCTGGTGCTGATCCGGAGACTGCTTCTATCAACAGTGGTGCCTCTCGTGGTTTTGATAATGGTACTTATCCAACTTCCAAGAAGGTGGTATTTGGTATCAATGTAACATTCTAACCTTTAATATTCAAAAACAATGAAGAAAATATTATTTTCAACAATATTGGCTCTTGCTGCCACAGGAACAATGACGCTCACTACATCTTGTGAGGATCAGCTTGACATTGAGCAGAAGGGTGTAATACTTACCGAGAACTTCTATAAGACCGATGCTGATGCAGAGGCGGCCCTCGTTGCTGCATACGAAAGCTTTATGTGTAATGTGATGGGACGTAACCACGATGGTGGTGGCCCAGGTATTTATACTCCATTGAAACTGATAGTCAATGAGTGTGGAGACGATGTGTTGGCAGCAGGTGCCAACTCTGGTGATAATACGTTTGGTATCATGCTCAATCAGTTCTATTATGATGCTGAGGCTGAGGTGCCAAAGTTTATGTACACAGGCCTCTATCACTCTGTATATGACTGTAACCTTGTACTCGATCACTTTGCCGATGCGACTACCGCTGTGCAGAAACGTTGTGCCGCAGAGGCTCGTGTGCTTCGTGCTTATGATTATTTCCTGTTGGCTAATCTCTGGGGTACTCCACCATTGGTAACTCATGTTCTGGATGCTTCTGCACAGCCTTTTAATTGTGATAAGGATCCTGAGCATCCTATGGATCACAAACAGTTGATAGAGTGGATTGCGCAGGAATGTGAGAATGCTGCCAACGATTTGGATGAGCGTAAAAGTAAGGATGACAAGGATGGAGCAGTGAAGGTAACCAAGGGCTTTGCATATGCTCTTGCCGGAAAGGCTTACCTTTTCGCCGAGCAGTATGACAAGGCTAAAATTGCCCTTAAAAAGGTTATAGACTCGGAGAAGTATGATCTTGTTCCTGGTGAGAAATATGCCGACAACTTCCATATCGAGGGTGATGCCAACGAGGAGAAGGTATTTGAAATCAACTTCGAGTATAATACAGGTAAGACCAATTGGGGTGGTATGATTCAGCGTTCTAGCTGGATGGAGACCAACTATTGGGATTGGCGTGCTGATCACTTTGTTGTTTCTCCTAACAAGGTTTATTGTGGCGGCGTTGATGGCTGGGGTGGCCTTGGCGTGCCTCAGTGGTTTGGTGACGAGTTCTATAAAAATGATGGTGATCACTCTTATCGCTTGAAGGCTACTTTAAAGCATATTGATGATGCGGTTTATCATATGCCTTACGGCAAGGATGAAATCGATAAAATGACTGACGAACAGAAGAAAACCAGTGACAAGATTGGCATCAATGACCCTGTTCAGGGACTCTACGGCAACTCTACCTGGTTGGCGTTCAAGCAAATCATGAGAGCTCCTGATACTGAAGGCAAGAAATATGGTGATAACATTCGCTTGAATAATTATCTTGTCATGCGTTACGCTGAGGTTTTGCTCAATTATGCAGAGGCTTGTCTTCAGACAGGCGATCCGGATGAAGCTAAGAAATATATCAATAAGATTCAGGAACGTGCTGGTTCCAAGACAGTCAGTGAAACTGTTAATATGGATGTGTTGAAGAAAGAAAAGTCATATGAACTTTGGCTTGAAGGCTGTCGTTGGTTCGATATCATGCGATGGAATGATACAAAGGCCAAAGAGCGTTTGACTAAGGCTGGTACAGTCGTGCCACATTTGTTTGATAAGGTTTTCAGAGCTCCAAAGGCAGACGACCAGGATGTAACTTGGGAGCATGGATCAGAAGCAAACAGCCGTTTCTATACGACCAACACTCCTGAGACTAATTTCAAGGTAGGTTTCAAGGAGGGCAAGCATGAGTTCTTCCCTTATCCACAGACCGTGATGGATAAGAATCCTAACCTGAAGCAGAATCCTGGTTGGTAATCATGAAGTTGTTTTGTTAATATAGTGTTTTAAGTTTAAAGAACTATAGATTGTTTGACAATTAGGGGGTGTTTTGAAAAGAAGCACCCCCTTTTTTCTTCTTTAAAGGAATTTACATATGAAAACATGGATGTGTGCCTTGATGCTGGCGTTATCGACAGGAGCTTCGGCTCAGAACCCGATTATCAGCGGACTGTATTCTGCTGATCCTACGGCTCGCGTATTCAACGGGAAGGTATATCTTTATCCTTCTCATGATATTCCGAGTCCTATCGAGAAACTGAAGGAATGGTTCTGCATGGCAGATTATCACGTTTTCTCTTCCACTAATCTTACGGAGTGGCAGGATCATGGAGTCATCGTTTCGCAGGATAAAGTACCTTGGGTACAGGACGGCAGTTATACGATGTGGGCTCCTGACTGTGTAGAGAAAGACGGGAAATATTATTTCTATTTCCCTGCCGCTCCGAAAGGGGAGGAGAAGGGATTCGGAATAGGTGTGGCGATTGCCGACCAGCCTGAAGGACCGTTTATGCCGATGTGGAAACCCATAGAGGGTGTGCACGGCATAGATCCTTGTGTACTGATAGATAAGGACGGACAGGCTTATATCTACTGGGCTGGAGCTGGTTTGCACATGGCTAAGCTGAAACCAAACATGACGGAACTTGCCTCGGAACCCAAACTGGTAGAGGGATTGCCTGAGGGATTCAAGGAAGGACCGTTTGCCTTCGAGCGTAACGGCAAGTATTATTTCACCTTCCCTTGGGTACGTGAAAAGGATGGAACTGAAACGCTGGCTTATGCCATGGCTGACCATCCGATGGAACCTTTTACATTCAAGGGCATCATCATGGATGAGTCGCCTACGAAGTGCTGGACCAATCATCATAGCATCGTGGAATATCAGGGACAGTGGTATCTCTTCTATCACCATAATGATTATTCGCCTAAGTTCGACAAGAACCGCTCGGTGCGAATCGACTCTCTGAACTTCAATCCTGACGGAACGATACAGAAGGTGATACCCACGCTAAGAGGTGTGGGATTGACGAAGGCACGTTCGCATATTCAGATTGACCGTTATTCTGCGCTGCAAGGCAAGGGTATTGGTATTGAATATCTGGATAAAAACAATTGTTTTGCCGGATGGAAGACTCTCTTTTCTAAATCGAATACTGCCCTTATATATAATAAGGTGGATTTCGGTAATGAGAAGGTGGCGGAAATCACCGTTCGTGCCAAGTCGGCTAAGGGCGGGGTGCTCGTAGTCAGAGCCGATGGCAAGAAGGGTAATATCATCGCTAAGGTGAAGATTCCAAAGTCGGCAGCCTGGAAGAATGTCCGTGCCCAGGTGCTCCATGCTCCTCAGGGCGTTCATGCTCTCCATGTATCCTTGCAGAGTGGAGCCGACGTTGAGGTAGACTGGCTGGGCTTTGATGCGTTGCCTTGGGAAAAGGGAGCTTTTGAAACTCACCAGTATCGCAATCTCTTTGCCGAAATGGGCTATAAGCAGGCTGATATTGACAGGAAGGTGAACGAAGTGTTCAATGATGTATTCTACGGTAAGAACAAGGTTTATTTCGAGGTGGGCGATTCCATGGGATATGTCAGCGATATAAAGAACAATGATGTGAGAACCGAAGGCATGTCGTATGGAATGATGGCTGCCGTGCAGTTTGACAAGAAGGACATCTTCGACCGCCTCTGGCGATGGAGCAAGAAATACATGCAGCATCAGGAAGGACCTTATAAGGGCTATTTCGCATGGAGCTGCAAGACTGATGGAACGAGAAATGCGCAGGGAGCCGCATCGGATGGTGAACTCTATTTCGTAACTTCGCTCATCTTTGCATCCAACCGATGGGGCAATGATACGGGCATCAACTATCTGAAGGAAGCGCAGCATATTCTGGATTGCAGCATGCAGAAGGCGGGAATGGACCGCACAGCTCCGCTCATCAATCTTGAACATCAGCTCATCACCTTTACGCCCGATCATTGGGGCGGGAGGTTTACCGATCCTTCTTACCATCTCCCTGCCTTTTACGAGGTTTGGGCTAAATGGGCTAACGACGGACGGTCCCAGTTCTGGAAGGAGTGTGCTGAGAAAAGCCGTGAGTTTCTGCATAAGTGTATCAATGAGAAGACGGGCTTGAACCCGGACTATTGCAACTATGATGGCAGTCTGATGAAGACCGGTCGGTTGCTGGGTGATGCTTTCCGTTATGACTCATGGAGAGTGCCAATGAACATAGCGCTCGATTATTCCTGGGCTTGCAAAGATAAGGAGTGGCAGCAGAAATATGCCAATACGCTGCAAAACTTCCTGTATAGTAAGGGCATTGATTCTTTCCTGGACCAGTATAATGTAGATGGAACGATGGTAGAAGATATTCTGCCGGCAGGTACAGCTCCTAAGGCACTCCGCCATTCTATCGGTTTTGTTGCCACTTCGGCTGCGGCTTCATTGGTCAGCAATCATGTGAAGGGCAGGGAATTCGTCAGTCATTTCTGGAATGCCAAGCATGAACCGGATAAAGAAGGCTTCTTCGATGGCTACTACGACGGACTGTTGCGTCTCTTCGCCTTCATGCATCTGAGTGGCCGTTATCAGATTATCGAACCTCAATAATAATGAATAGTCTATGTACAACATTTCCAATAAAATAGTTAGATTGTTTTGTTTATGTGTATTCCTTTTTGGGCATACCTCTGCGGATGCCCAAAATAGGAATTTACCTGCAGACATCAATCCTTATTTCGGACCAGTCGGCAAGCAGCCTGTCATGCCTAATGCGGCTGGCTTTATTCAGAGATGGTTGCTCCTGGAGCCCATCTCTATGCCGGTCAAGAGCAATGTCGTTTTTACAGATTCTTATCTGAAGGAGATATTCCATACGCAGTATTTCCCTAAACAGATGGAAACAGTTCCTAAGGATGGAGCCGTCGTGAAGGTGGGCAAGGAAAAACTGAAATGGCATGCGCTGGACAGTAAACTGTTTAATGTGAAGCTCTTCCGTTTCGCTACTTCGTTTAAGAAACCCAAGTATGGTGTCTTGTTCTGGGCGGTTACCGTTATCGATTGCCCTGAGGAGATGAAAGACGTCCGCTTGTCTGTTGGCTCGAATGGTGCTTCCATGTGGTGGCTCAATGGTGAGGAGGCGGTGATGCTCGAAGGCGACCGAAGGATGGTTCGCGATGATGTGGTTTCTAAGAAACTTACCTTGAAGAAAGGTAGGAATATCCTTCGTGTTGCGGTAATCAATGGTCCTGGCATGAGCGACTTCTGTGTCCGATTCATCGACGGACAGGGCAAGCCTGTCAGAAACCTGTCTGTTCTTGTAAAGTAGTGCAATCAAAATAGAAAGTTATGAAACAGAACAATATATTTTTCAGATATTTTAGCCCGGTTGCTGCTCAGCAGAAACTTTATGTCGCTGCTTTGGTTGCCTTGTTGTCTTCCTCTGCTTACGAGGCAGAAGCCCAGGTGGGCGAACCTTTCATTCATGATCCTTCTACCATTGCCCTGTGTGATGGAAAGTATTATACCTTTGGAACGGGTGAAGGCGGAATCTGGTCGGAGGATGGCTGGACCTGGCAGGGTGGTGCTGTTCGTCCCGGAAGAGGAGCGGCTCCTGATGTGTTGAAGATTGGCGACCGTTATCTTGTAGCCTACAGTACTACGGGTGGTGGATTGGGAGGCAGTCATCGCGGTGATGTCCTGACGATGTGGAACAAAAGTCTCGATCCGAAATCGCCTGATTTCAAATATACTGAACCGGTGGTGGTCGCCTCATCCTTAGATGATGAAGACTGTGATGCCATTGATGCGGGCTTGTTGCTCGACCCTACTACCGGCAGACTCTGGCTCAGCTATGGTACCTATTTCGGATTTATCCGTCTGGTAGAACTTGATCCGAAGACGGGTAAGCGGATGGAAGGCAACGAACCCGTCAATATCGCCATCGACTGTGAAGCTACTGATTTGATTTACCGCAACGGCTGGTATTATCTTCTCGGCACTCATGGCACCTGTTGCGATGGTCCTAATTCTACCTACAATATCGTGGTGGGACGTTCGAGAAAGATAACCGGTCCATACGTAGATAATGTGGGCAGAGAGATGTTGCAGGGCGGTGGAAAGATGGTGATTGCTGCCAATAATCTGAAGACGGGTCCCGGTCACTTCGGACGCTATATCGAGGAAGAGGGTGTAGAAAAGATGTCGTTCCACTATGAGTCTGATTTCAGACAGGGGGGACGAAGCGTGTTGGCTATCCGTCCTTTGTTATGGAAGAACGACTGGCCTGTGGCTGGTGATGAATTTCATGCCGGAACCTACGAGATAGAATCGGAACGAAGAGGCTATGCCCTGGAGATTGCCGTAGATTTCGTGAGAATGCAACGGGATATCGAACCTTTCTGGATTAAGCCGACCAAGCCTCTGAAGAATATCGAACCTCAGACCTTGAAGGAGGTAGAGGCAGAATGGCCTAAGGGCGAGGTAAAGGTAAGAATGAACGATTATATGTTCCGTCCTCATCAGAAGTGGAGTATCATGCCTGCCGGAAAGGGTGGTTATCTGGGTGGCCCTTATTATAAGATCTGCATAGAAGGCACTACTCGCTATCTTACCGCAACCGCTCAGCATGATGTCATCGCCAAACCTGAGTTTACTGGTGAAGATGCCCAGCTTTGGCGCATCGAACAACTTACCGATGGCACCTATCGCATTATGCCGAAGGCTATACCAGGCACAGAAGAGAAGCTTGCATTGGTTTCATTAGGCGACTGTACCCCAGGCTTGGCTCCTTTCGATTTCAACAGCGACAATTCTAAATGGAATTTCAGGCAACAATAAATTCATGATGATTTGATAAGTTACTGAACTTTCGCATATCAGGAAGTTAAAGGAGTTAAGGAAGTTAAGGAGTTAAGACGTATGTCTTTCAGTTTAAAAACTATGCTAAAAAAGACTATTGTCTTAACTCCTCAGCGACCGTAGGGAGCGATAAATCCTTTAACTCCTTTAACTTCTGAGCTTGCGAAACTTGAATTATGGGTTTGTTGGTAAAGGATGGTAATCCCCGTTCACCGATATATTTCCTGAACGATAAACAGTAACAAAATGATGACCTCGCAAAATACGAGGTTATTTTTGTCAGTTTGTCTTGTCTGTCTCAATTTATTTTTGTATTTTTGCAAAGAATAAGCAAAATATGACTCATGAAAAGTGATAAACCATATATCATCAGGCTAAGCATCGCTTTTCTCTGCTTTTGGGGCTGGATATTTACCAGCTCAGCCCAGAAGGTAGAGACAAACGATTATTTCTATGTGCTCAATACCCGACAGGGCCTTTCTGATAACTGTATTCTACAGATGATGCAGTTGGTAGATGGCAGGTTGGTGGTGAGAACTCCCAAGGGCATCAATCTCTATGATGGAAGGCGTTTCTCCTTTATTCCCCTTCCTGAAGAAAAGGCAGAAAACATTATGAAATACAAGGGGCTTACGCATCTTTATGCCGATAGCCAGGACAGGTTATGGGTAAAGGAATACCAGAAGA
>ENA-OZSK01000134-OZSK01000134.1-human-gut-metagenome-genome-assembly--contig:-NODE-134-length-17747-cov-4.622993_pt1 | contig 17747 bp, 9 predicted proteins | sample MGYA00244117_ERZ653956 | MGnify/ENA primary metagenome ERZ653956 (study PRJEB26926, sample SAMN06164473) | human gut metagenome | biome: ENVO:00009003; feature: ENVO:2100002; material: ENVO:00002003... | reverse complement strand
GACAGTCTGTATCATATTAGGCGCGTAGTTGCGGATTTGAGGTTTGTATTGTCTTCGATTTGCACTACCTTTGTGCCTTGTAAACTCATTAATAACAATAGAAGGGCTTGGTATAAAGGTCCTGAAAACCGGCTCGACACGTAGGAGAGCTAGACGAAAACCTGCTTATTAATAATTAGTCAATAACTTAAACAAACCGAAATGAAACTTAATCGTTTAATTCTCGCGGCTGTAGCAGCGATGTTCGTAGAAGGAGCATACGCACAGCAGCCGTACGGCGGATGCTGGCATCCGGACGACATCAAGAACTGGTCGCCGGAGACCGACAAGGACGCAAAGTTCAACCGCTCGCGTGTGCCATTGGCAAAGCGTTTCAAGGAGCCAACGCTGATGAAGGCTAACCAGAATCAGTATTATGAAGGTTAGATCTGCAACGCTCCAATCCTTTTCCCGACATGTTCTATGTGTCCGTCGCAGGGCGCTTACAACTTCCTCGGCTATCAGCCTACCTACTGGCAGTATATGGACAAGCTCGTCTATTGGGCAGGTTCGGCTTCTGAGGGTATCATCATCCCGCCGCCAGCAGGTTCTATCGACGCTGCTCACCAGAGCGGTGTGAAGGTGTTGGGTCAGGTGTTCTTCCCGCCGTACGCTTACGGTGGCAACCAGGCTTGGGTGCGCCAGATGCTTACTAAGGAGAACGGTGTGTATATCTACGCTAAGAAGCTCTACGAGATTGCTAAGTACATCGGCTTCGACGGATGGTTCATCAACGAGGAGACCGGCGGCGGTACCGATTCGGAGTGGGTTGGTTTCATCAAGGAGTTCAACAAGATTGCTGACGCGAACGGCGACACACAGATGGAGATTCAGTGGTACAACGCTAAATACTCTCCGAACGTTACAATTCTGAAGTCGCACAAGAATACATCGCAGTTCCTCGAGTACGGCTCACCGGGCGACTATCGCAGCTATGCAAGCCAGCTTGGCTGCACAGAGGCGGAGACATTCTCGAAGATATACGGTGGTGTGCAGGTAGCTGCAAGCGGACATACAGGCTTTGAAAGCGCGCTCAATAGAGCAATGCCTACCAGCGGACACGTTGGTTCGCTCGACCTCTTCTGCCCTGAGGAGAAGACATGGAAGGACAACGTGCGCAACTTGCTCGGCAAGAACGATACCGGTCCTGACGCATACTCCGCTATAACGAAAACTTTCGAGAACGAGATGCAGATGTGGACCAACTATGCCGGCGACCCCACTGTTACTACAGATGCTTGGTCAGCCATTTCGGGTCACGTGCTCGAGCGTTCGGTTATCAACTCTATGCCGTTCACAACGTCGTTCTGCGTAGGTGTGGGCAAGCACTGCTTCGTAGAGGGCGAGGTGAAGGCTTCGCAAGACTGGTACCACTCTGGCGTGCAGAGCATCATGCCTACATGGCGCTACTGGATGGAGAACAAGGACGATGCTTCTTTCGAGATCAACTGGGACGACGCTTGGAACTTCGGTTCGAGCCTTAAGCTGAAGGGCGGCTCTGCGTTCACCGGCGACCACCTCTGGCGTCTGTACAAGACTCAGCTCGCCGTGAACGGCGGTGGCACATTGCGTCTGGTTTACAAGTCGTCGAACACGACAAATGCTTCTGTAGAGGTGAAGCTCTCTACAACAAGTTCGGTAAATCCGGACGTTACGCTCTCTAATCCGACTACTAAGACAAAGAACGGTTGGACAATAGCTGAGTACGACCTCTCTTCGCTCAACGGCAAGACTATCTATATGATAGGTCTTAACGTTAAGGCTAAGTTCACGGTATACAACTACGAACTCTCGCTCGGCGAACTCTCTGTTCTGCCTGCAAACTACGCTCCTGAGGCTGTCGAGGTGAAGAACCTCGCTACGACAAGCACGCTGGGCAACGTGCAGGGCGACGCTCGTCTGACATGGGACTTCGACTATACAGCCGACTTCGACCACTTCGATATCTATATGGAGAACGAGGACGGAACACAGACAATGGTTGGACAGACTCGCGACGAGGCGTTCTACGTTCCTACATTCCAGCGTAAGGACAACGAGGCTTACGTTAAGTTCATCGTTACTCCGGTTATGAAGGACATGCGCCAGCAGAAGGGCAAGAGCATCGTGCTCGACTACCCGCAGGCTACCGCTCCGGTTGTTTCGTTCACTATCAGCAACAGCTATCTGAAGGTGGGCGAGAGCGCTACTATCACAGCCAACGGTACGGGTAATCCGACTGCTTTCAAGTGGACTCTGCCTGAGGGTCTGAAGCTTGCAAACGGCTTCTCTCTCACCGACCAGACTATCATCGTAGTTGCTGAGAAGGTGGGCAAGCAGCGCGTGAGTGTAGAGGTGACTAACGCCATCGGTACATCTACCACTTCAAGCAACATCCTCGACGTAATGACCGAAGAGGAATACAAGAAGATTTACAACGTGGTTTACCAGAAGAAGGTGCTCGGCTACAGCGGTTCGACAAACTATCAGGAGGTGCCAGATAAGATTATCGATGGTGTGACAAATCCTTATTCTGTAAGCGACAAGTGGTGTAACGTGAGCGCTGACAACTGGGTGACATTCGACCTCCAGGGCGTTTACCGCATCTATAGCTTCAAGATATACGACGGCAACTCAGGTCCGGAGTCGGGCGTAGACCAGATCGACTCTTACCAGATTCTGCTCTCTGAGGACAACGAGCACTGGACAACTGTTGTAGACACATACAACCGTCAGAGCGAGAGCATCAAGACCGACTTCATCGCTCCGACTCGCGCTCGCTACGTGAAGCTCGTTCCGCACGTCAACGGCATCCTCCGCATCTGGGAGTTTGAGGTTTACGGCAAGAAGGACAACAGCATGAAGATTTCGGCATCGCCTGAGCAGATGACTATCAATGCTGGCGAGACCAACAACATCTACGTAACTTACGACCTCGGCGAGGTGGCTAAGGACCCGCAGTTCAAGTGTACTGCTACAAGCAAGAACGGCAACGTGAAGATCGGCACAATCGAGGAGAACACCAAGAAGTCGACATTCAACATCCCGCTGACTGCTCAGCAGCGCATGGGCGACGACATCGTTACAATTCGCGTTGAGAACGGCGACGACTACGAGGAGGCAACTGTGCAGGTAGAGGTTGACGCTACAACACAGCCTAACGTGCTCAATGGCAAGAAGGCAGAGGTGCGCCACTACAAGAACGACTACTCTTTCGAGGCTGCTTACGACACATACGACATCAGCGGTCTTACCGACGGCAACAAGACTGACGAGGCTCTCAGCGATATCGAGGCGCCGTCTACACACCGCGACGACGTGTGGGTTATCTTCACAGCTCCGGAAGGCAAGCAGTGGGATCTTGCAAAGGTTGTTGTGAACATTCCGAACAAGAACTACGCAGAGAACGACAACAACGAGATGAACTACGTCAACAAGGACGTGAAGATTGCTGTGGGCGACGACCTCACACGTATGAATACGGCGAAGACATTCTCTGGCTTGAAGGAGGTCTCGGAGCTTAGCTACATCTTCCCAGAGAGCGTAAAGACTAAGTATCTCGCTGTGATTTGCAACCTCTATGTCTACTCTTACCCGTCGCTCGCTGAGGTTTCGGCTTTTGAGCAGTTTGCTGACCCGACAGCAATCAACAACGCTACCGTGCAGAACGCTGTTAAGGGCATCTACACAGTGAACGGCACAAAGCTCAACGCTTTGCAGAAGGGTATCAACATCGTGAAGTTCGCTGACGGCACGGTACAGAAGGTACTCGTGAAGTAAATTATTAATTGGTGATTATTAATTATCAATTATACATTTACGGCTATCAGAAGTCTAATGGGCTTCTTGATAGCCGTTTTTTGTATGGTTATAATACGTTTTTTGTATTGTTATTGCACACCTTTCGTGTTGTTATTGTACGAAAAAAGGTGGAACAATACGTATGATTGTTCCACCTTATATAGTGTTAATGTCTTAGTTTTTCCCCGATTCCTTAAACCCAAATCGGTCATTAGAAAAAATCGCTTTCATTTTGTCTTAAAACAGAATAAAAGATGCATATTGTGTTAGTATACAGATACTATAACGATGGTATAGTCTACTACAATCTGACTTTTTGTACGAGAAAATCTCTAATGACCGATTTGGGTTTAACAATCAGGCCCCGGCTTCTGTTGTGCAGACCGACAAGACACACAGCGTGAAGGGACATGTGGCTGACGAGACCGGCGAACCGCTTATTGGCGCAACTGTAGCTGTCGAAGGCACTAACGTGAAGACTGTTACCGACATCGACGGCAATTTCTCTATCAATCTTTCTAAGGCTCCGGCTACCGCTATGCTCCGCATCTCGTACATGGGCTACAAGGACAAAGTGGTGAACGGCGCTGCCAATTTGAACGTTACGATGCAACTCGACCAGCAGTCGATTGACGAGGTGGTTGTAACGGCGCTCGGCATCAAGCGCGAGAAGAAAATGCTCGGCTACTCGGTGCAGGAGGTGAAGGCAGACAAGCTCAACGTAACCGGCGACCCGTCTGTAGTAGGCGCATTGGACGGCAAGGTGGCTGGCTTGCAGATGAACACCGCAAGCACCGGCTTGGGCGGTTCGACAAAGATAACCATACGTGGCAACTCTTCATTAACAGACAACAACCAGCCGCTCTGGATCGTTGACGGTGTACCGTTCACTGACGACCAGACTTCTTCGGCTTCTACATACGGCGGCTACGACCGCGGCGGCACATCATTCGACATCAACCCCGAGGATATCGAGTCGATCTCTGTACTTAAGGGTCCGAACGCGGCAGCACTCTACGGTTCGCGTGCAGGCAACGGCGTAATCCTCGTTACAACAAAGCGCGGATCGCACAAGCAGGGCTTCGGCGTATCGTATAGCGGCAACTTTACATGGAGCCAGGCTGCAGAGACTCTGAAGATGCAGAAGCTCTACGGTCAGGGTTCGCAGGGCCAGTTCCTCTTCAACGAGGACGAGAATGGCAACAAGACAACTATGACGGGCGAACTGGCGTTCGGTCCGCGCTTCGACGGATCGATGCAGACCAACTGGCTCGGCGAGAAGGCTCCTTACTCGTACACCGGCGACCGTCTGAAGGACTACTTCCGTACTGGCTTCTCGCAGGCGCACACCGTGGCTGTAGGCACATCGTCAGAGAAGTCGCACTTCCGTCTCTCTGTAGGCTATAACGGCAACGACGGTTTGTTCAAGAACGAGTCGCTCAACAAGATAAACATAGACCTCAACGCCGGAGCTACTATCAACGAGTGGCTCTCGCTCGACGGTAAGATTTCTGTGTCTAACACCAAGGCAGAGAACCGTCCGTACACTGGTCTTAACGGCGAGGTGGCTCAGCTGCTGCTCATGCCGGGCAACGTCTCGCTGCGCGACCTTGAGCAGAACTATACATCGCCCAATAAGCTGCACCAGAACTGGTTCGGTCCCGACCAGCATTATTCTAACCCTTACTATGCTCGCCATCGCTTCAAGAACAGCGACGAACGTTGGCGCGCATTCGGTTACTACTCGGCTAATCTGAACCTCACCGATTGGTTGAAGTTCAACGCAAAGTATTCGTTCGACTACTATCGCACACGTCTTCAGACCTCTGACCTCTCTCTTGGCGACGGCGCTATCTCTACCGACGGCACCGGATGGCAGGGCAAGCTCGTCAACGACGGCATGACACGCGCTGAGGAGAACCACTTCGAGCAGAACATACAGTTCCTCCTTATGGGCGATAACCAGCTCGCAAAGAAGTGGCGTCTGGGCTACACAGCTGGCGCTAACATCATGTATCTGAAGTTCGAGCAGCTGTCGGCTTCTGTGCAGAATATGCTCGAGAAGGACAACTGGATATTCAACACCGGCAACAAACTCACATCGGCTCTCGACGACGGACACAGCCGAGCTATGTATTCGGCGTTCGCTTCGGCTCAGCTGGCTTACGACGAGTGGCTCTCGCTCGACATCACAGCACGCAACGACTGGTCGTCAACGCTGCCTAAGAAGAACAACTCGTTCTTCTATCCGTCGGCATCGCTTAGCTGGGTGTTCTCCGACTTCATGCGCTCTATCGACCATAAGCTGCCGTCGTGGATTACGTTCGCAAAGTTGCGCGTGTCGGCTGCGCAGGTAGGTAAGGATCCCGCTCCGTACAACCTCTACAACGTGCGCAAGTATCAGTTCGAGATGGGCAACCGCAAGCCTATCAACAACACCATCAAGCTCAACGCCAACCTGAAGCCAGAGATTAAGACCTCGTATGAGGTGGGCGTAGATATGAAGTTCCTCGACAACCGTCTCGGCTTCGACTTCACCTATTATTATAATACGACCAAGAACCAGGCTATGCTCGTAGACGCTTCGTCGCCTTGGACACAGCAGTGGGTAAACGCTGGCAAGATCAACAACACCGGTGTCGAGTTCATGCTCTATGGTACGCCGGTGAAGACACGCGACTTCCAGTTCGACATCACCGCTAACCTCGCTCACAACAGCTCTACAGTGAAGGAACTGGCTGACGGCGTGAACCGCGTTTACTTCGCAGGCGACTCGAACATGCCGGTGAAGGTGGGTGCTGTGAAGGGTGGCAAGCTCGGCGACATCTTCGCCAACAACCTCATGCAGCGCGACGCTCAGGGCCGTGTAATCATCGGTGCTGACGGTCTGCCAATGGCTGCTACCGGCGATGGTAACCTCGAGCAGTATCTTCTCGACCATCCTATTGGCAACATACAGCCCGACCTGCTTATGTCTATCACTCCGACCTTCACATACAAAGGCATCTCGCTCACCGCAATGTTCGACATGAAGTTCGGTGGCGACATCGTTTCTGTATCAGAGGGTATGGCTACATCTGTAGGTACATCTGAACGCACAGCATATCGTGGCGAGTACAAGACCGTTAATGGTGTGCAGGACTGGTATATGGTAGTGCCGGGCGTGAAGGCTGACGGCAGCGTGAACACACAGGAGGTTAGCGCACAGAAGTATTATTCTACAATCGGTCTGTACAGCTCGCAGAAGGGTTATGCAGAGGAGTTCGTTCACGATGCTTCGTACATCAAGCTGAAGGAACTTTCTCTCGGCTACAGCTTCCCGCAGAAGATGCTGCGCCGCACTCCGCTCACACAGCTCAAGCTCTCGTTCGTGGCTCGCAACCTCTGCTTCCTCATGAAGCACACACCGGGCAACCCCGACGGCGGCTACGACACAACGATGTTCTCGCAGGCTATCGACTATATGGCTGTGCCTTACACACGCACATTCGGTTTCTCTGTTAACGTAGGATTCTAAATTTAAAACAACAAAATGAAACGCAATATATTATATACTGGTCTGATTGCAGCTACAACGCTGCTGACACTCGGTTCGTGTTATGACCTTGATGAAATGAACCGCGACCCGTACGGAGTGGAGGATACGGACAAGGGCGGAGAGATTACGCCCGAGGAGCCTACCGACTCGAAATATGCAAATATCAACCTCAACTATCGTGTGAGCAAAGAGGACTCTGCTGCGTACAAGAAGCAGCTGGCAGATGCTCCGGCTAAGTTCCGCAAGTTCCTCTACGAGGGCTACTACAACGACTATCAGCGCACAACCAACCTCTCGCACGATATCTATGCCGGATACGTGGCTAACAACCAGCCGAAGCATGCAGGCAAGGCGCCCGACTACAACTACACCGACGGATGGTCGGCGCTGCGTTGGAGCTTCTTCTACAACGACCGCTCGTCGGAGTATCGCGACCTCGTGCGTGCGTACAAGTTCAACGATACTCCGGAGAAGTATCGCAATATGTTCTACATCACGCGTATCTACTATGCGTTCCTCGCTCTTGCAAATACCGACACCTACGGCGATATGCCGTTCACGGAGTACGTGCAGGCTAAGGTGCCGGAGACGAACAACGTAGCCTACAACACCCAGGAGGAGGTTTACGACGCGATGTTCCTCATGCTTGAGCAAGCTGTAGACAGCATCAAGCCCGACGATGCTTCGCAGTACAAGATTGACAAGGACGACATCTGCTACTTCGGCGACGCCAGCAAATGGTTGCGCTTTGCCAACACGTTGCGTCTGCGCATGGCGCTACGCATAAGCAACGTGGCTCCTGAGCGTGCAAAGAAGGAGGCCGAGGCTGCACTCAACAACAAGTACGGCTTGATGACTTCTAACGCCGACAACATGCAGACCGTGCCACGCCATGCTCCGGTTGAGATGGGCGGCGAGGATTCCGGCGGCGACGAGAACGGCTTGGCTATGTGCTCTGTAGCATACGGCGGCGAGAGCGTTCTGTCGAAGGATATGGAAGACTTCTACCGCAATCTTTCTGACGGCGGCAAGGACTACATCATCAAGGAGAGTGGTCGTAATGGTAAGACTATAACAAAGCAGATCGACCCACGCTGCCTCGTTTGCTGGTATCGCAGCAATATGACATCTTCTACATTGGCAGAAGGTAAGGATGCTTTGAGTAACGACTTCGTTGGTTGTGAGCGTGGTGCTCAAGATCCGATTATCTCTATGAACCCGTTAAAGTATAGCCTTACACGCACCGTTAAGGATGGCGGATCGAAGGATCTGCCCGACGATCACTGGTTCAACTACTCTCGTCCGACGGTATGGCTCGGCTATGCTGAGTCGCTCTTCCTCAAGGCTGAGGCTGCGTTGCGCGGTTGGGCAGGTGCCGACCTCACAATGGGTGCTGAGCAGTATTTCCGTGCTGGCGTTAAGGCGTCGATGGACTACTATCACATCGCTGCGGAGGATGCCGACAAGTATATCAACGGCATCAAGGCTCTCAACGACGGCACATTCGAGAGTGGCGACCGTGAGCGCATCCTCGAGGCTATCATCACTCAGAAGTGGATGGCTGTGTTCCCGAATGGCAACGAGGGTTGGGCTGACTTCCGCCGCACCGACTATCCGGCACTGCGCACTCAGTTGAGCAACTTCTCGGGTGGCGATGTGCCTAACGGCAAGCTGATAAAGCGTCTGCAATATCCGAACAACGAGTCGCAGAACAAGTTCTTCCAGAAGCATCCCGAACTGAAGACCGCCAACACTCAGGGCACACGCCTCTGGTGGGATGTTAGCGACACTAACGACGCTGCAGGCAATCGCCAGCAGCCGAATAACTTTAGATAACACAAGGGGTGGTGCAGCGCTCTCCGCTGCACCACTTTTATATAGCTGAAAAAATCCCCCATATCTTCCAGTTTCGCCGCAATACTCTAATTATAAGGCTTTTAAAGGCTGGAAGATATTCTTTATGACGGGTTATCTGCCAGCCTATCTTCCAGCTTTTTCTTTCCATCTTCCAGCCAATAAACGTAAAATGTTCGGAAAGCCTATGAAAAAGTATTTGTACATACTTCCTTTTATCTTTTTGCAATGCCAGCAATCGGGCTTTGCACAAGGCAAGCCTACCTCTATGCAAGACACCATAAAACTTTCTGACGTAACCGTTGTTGCAGAAAGACCGATGGTTCAGCGTAAGGCTGACCGAATGATTGTGAGTGTGGAGCATAGCAAACTGCTCAAGTCGCGCTCGCTTTCCAACATCCTGAGCCTTATACCTGATGTCGATTACGATGGTGAAGGAGGCATTAGTATATTGGGCAACGGCGTAAAGATATACGAAAACGGCAGAACGGTGAAGCTGGGCGGGGTACAACTCAAGAGATACCTCTCCTCTTTGCGTGGCAATGATATCAAGAGTCTGGAGATTCTGCCTCAAGCCACAGCCGAGTACGACGCGGAAGGCGCTACAGCGATTCTTGTTATCAATAGGCAGAAGAAGCACGAGTACGGACTTTCGGGGTATGTTGGCAGCGAATACGAGCACAAAAGTCGAAACTCGTTCTCTGACTTTGTTGGTCTTACATATTCGTGGGGCAAGCTCGCCATTTATGGTAACATGGTTTTGGGGCAATCTGAGAGTAGAACCAAGACCGCAGAGAACGACTACGGACGCGATGCCACTGTTGAGAGTATGTCGGAAAACACGGACAAAGGCCATTACTATATGCCGAAGTTGGGCTTCGACCTCAACATTTCTCCACAACAATATTTAGGCGTAGAGTGGTCGGGCAGCTATTCGAAGGACTATTCCAACGACTGTCGGGTTAATTCTACGGTTGCCGACCGCAGCGCACATACTGCGAACATCAGAAGTTTCGCTCCGTACACATTGCGAGACAACAACAATAACGTCACATTCAACTATGAATGGAAGACAGGCACGTTGGGCAGCAGACTGAACATCGTTGCTGATTATGCCGGCAAACGTGAGCGCGACTTGTACGAATACGAGAACAACTACAGCTTAGGCGGAGGTTCGGACAGTATTATTTCGAAGTCGCAACCCTCGTACGAATGCATTGACATTTACAGCGCGCAGGTCGATTTTGCGAAGATTCTAAAGCGCCATCAGTTAACCATCGGCGCCAAGTATGTCTATGCAGACATCGGTTACAATAGCAGGATGCACCTCGGAAACACCACTTTAGGTGGCGTGTTGTCAGAAGACATTGACCAGCGCGACGACTTTAAATACTTTGAACGCCGCTACGCCGTCTACGGAATGTATCGCTACACCGCGCGTCCGTGGGAAGTGCAGATGGGAGTGCGCGATGAATATACCGAGTGGGAGACCTGCCAAAGAGTGAAAGACAAGTTGCGCAACAAGCGCACCGACAACACGCTCTTTCCGTCGTTCTTCGTGCGGAGAGATGTGGGCGAGGGAAATGCCTTGTCGCTAAGCTACACGCAGTCTATCAACCGCCCGTCCTACCAGATGGTGAATCCGTTTGTATTCCACCTCTCCGAAACATCATATAAGGAGGGCAACCCCAATCTGAGAGGCGAGTTGCTGTACAATGCGGCCTTGCAGTTCGTTCTGAAATCGCGCTATGTCTTCTCTCTTTCAGCACTCTTCATAGACAGAAAAATCAATGAGATGTATGAGCAGATAGGCGAGCGGCAGACACGCTATACGTTGAAGAACGACGGCACGACGAGGCGACTGACGCTGTACATGGGCATTCCGTTTACGTGGGGTGTTTGGAACTGCAGAAACAATGTGGAGTTGACCGAGAGTTGGTACGAGAATAGCGCTAAGCGTGTCAACGACTTCGGTATTGTCCTCTCCAGCTTCAATCGTTTCCGCCTTTCTAAGCAATTCACGGCGATGGCAAACGTACGCTACGTGAGACATTACAAGCAGCTCTATCTCATTCAGAAAACCGATTATGTAGGCGTTGATATTGAGGGCGGCTACAATTGTTTCAATGATCGACTGAATGTGAATTTCGGTGTGAAGGACCTGCTGAACAGTCGCGGAAAGAACCGTCAGGTGTTCAGAAATGGCGGTTTCGAGCACCATTCCGACTTTCATTTCCTTTCGCGCAAGTTCTTTGTCTGCCTTACATATAGCTTCTCGGCAGGATCGAAACGTGCAAACCGCCACGACAAGACGTATTCTAACGAGGAGGATAAAGAGAGAATGTAGAGAGTTGAAAACGAGAATGTAAAGAAGAGAAATGCAATATCTAAGTGGTAATGCCATTACATGTTTCGTGTAATGGCATTACCACGCACATATAATATTGTTACCGTTGCGTGGTAATGTTGTTTTTGCTTCGCGGTAATCGGATAGTAGCCTGCAGTAGGTACACTTATTGCAGGTTTATATACAAAAAAAACAGCATCAATGCCTTGACATTAATGCTGATTTTTATGCGTATGTATAGAGCGGCTCTTATTCGAGAGCTGTTTATTTCTGATTTTCAAGCGCTGTATGTTCCTTTGTTTCAGCTGTTCCATCTTCTGTTTCTGGCTTGCTACCCTTCACCTGCCAGTAGGTTACGAGACTTGCCAGCGCGCCGTATACTACGGTCTGAGCCCACAAGCCCTTTATCTCGGGCAGGATGTCGCTGAACGTGGCGCCCAGCGTGTTGAGCTTCACGAAGCCCTGGATGCCGAACGACGAAGGAGCTAACCACGATATGTACTGCCAAAATTCCGGCACGTTGCTCTTAGGCCATGATATGCCCGAAAGGAAGAGAAACGGCACCGAAGTGAACACCACGAGGAGCATTACGTTTTCGCGCAGACGCACGAAGAACGAGAATGTGATGGCGAAGAAGATGCACGCCAAGAGGTAGGGGATGGTGAACAGCAGGAAGTTGGTGAAGTGGATGAGCTGCACGAAGTGGAACAAGCGTGGCACACCGAGTATCACCCACGCTGCGATAAGCATGAAGAGCACAAAGAAACCCATCGTGCGTCCGACCATGATGCGAGCCAGTCCGAAACGTCGATCGAGCATTGGTCGTATGCGCAGGAAGCGGTTCTTCTCGTAGCTTGTGCCGTATGTGATGCCGATGCCGAGCAACAGAATCTGCTGCAGAATGAGCACTAATACGGCAGGCAGGATGAAGTTGCCGTAGCCGCTCGTGTTGTTGAACATTGGCACATCGGTGATGCTGAGCGGCGCCGTCGTCAGTTCGTCCTCACGGTTTGTCTTGTTGCCCGACAGACGTATCTGTATGCCCGAGTTCATGTCGGCAGCTACAGCCGTGCAAGTCTGGAAGATAGCCTTATACGTCAGCATCAGTCCCATGTTGCAGTAGACGCTCACGTGCGCCTGCTCCATGCGGTTGAGATGTGTGTCGAAGTCGGAGGGCAGATAAACCACGCCGTACACCTTGTGCTTGCCCACAAGACGCGAGGCTTCCTCAAGAGATGTGCAGCGTTCTGCCACCATAACGTCGGGTGACGCATCAATATGGCGCACAAACTCGCGACTTGTAGCCGAGTTGGAGCAGTCGACAACCGCCACGGGCACCTCGCGTACCACCTCGTTGTTGTATATCCACGAGTAAAGAAGCGGATAGGCGAGCGGCAGGAGAATGACGAAGAGCAATGCACCCTCGTCGCGGAACATCTCAAGCAGTTCGTGGAGCCACACCTTCGCGGTATCTTCCCAAAATGTATGTATCTTTTGTATTATCATTTGAGTATTCTTAAAAGCGAGAAGCCGGTTTCTTACTCCATATATACATATTCCTTGTAAGCTCGGTTGATGCGCAGAATTACGAATACCGGCGCAGCTGCGAACAGAACGAGAGCTGCGATGTTGAGCGCTACGTCAGAGAGCGGATTGTCGGCTAAGATGCACGTCTCGTAGATAAGGAAGACGTGGCGCATTGGGAATATGTTAGCCAGAACCTGCAGCGGAGCGTCCATAGCCAGCACGGGGAACGCCGTGCCTACCATTGAGAAGCTGAGCACGCCCCACAGCGAACAGAGGCTCATCGACATGCGCAGCGCAGGCAGCAGTCCGAACATGAACACGCCGAAGCCCACGGAAGCGAGCACGCTGAGCACAGCGAGCAACACGATGACGCCCCAACCGCCCGGGTGGGGGAAGTGGAGCACGCCGAAGGTGTAGACCATGTATGCGCCCATCACCACGAGCCATATAGCTATGTGCGGCAGCATCTTGCCGACGACGGCGATGAACGGGTTGCCGCCAGCCGCAGCTACAAGTTGGCGAGCGGTGTTCTCCTTCAGTTCCATACCCATAGCGTATGCCGTGATGAGGAAAATCAGCAGCAGCAGACACGTAGGCACGAGCATCGTCGAGAGATATATGTTATAGTTCACCCACGGGTTGCCCACGGTGTGCAGGTCGATAGAGATAGGCTGCAAGAACGCCATTATCTGGTCGTCGGTGTAGCCTTTGGCAGACATCACCGACTTTGCTACGCCTGCCGAACCGAGCGTAGACACCGTCTTTAGGTCCTTGAACACCAGCGCACCCGATGTCAGTGTGGCATAGCTGTAGTAGTAGGACACGTGCGGTTGTCGCGAAGCCAGCAGCTTTGCCGTTGTCTCCTTCGGGAAGTAGAGAAAGCCGTATATGTCGCCGCGCTGCATAGCCTGGCGAGCCTCCTCCACGCTTGGGTAATGAGCCACCACCTCCGACGACTGGAACGAGTCGAGCATACGTGTCAGCTTGCGCGTCGTGGTTGTGTTGTCGAGGTCTACCACACCCACGGGCATATTTTCGGGCTGCCCTTCGTGCATGAACGACGTGAAGAACACCGTGACGAACACGGGGAAGATAAGCATCGACAGCAAGTACATGCGGTTAGATGCCATACGTCGACATTCGCGTAGGGCGATAAGCAGAAGTCGTTTCATAGTTTACCGTTTAATAGTCGACTACTACTTTTACTTCTTCAGTACCAGCGACATGCCTGGGCGGAGTCCGTCAATCTTGTCGATAGGACGAGCCTTCACCTCGAAAGTCTTAAGGTCGTACTGTCCGTTCGACTTTGTAGCCTTCCATACGGCGTACGATCCCTGATCCTTGATGTAGTAGACCTTCATGCGTATCTCGCGGTTGTAAGCGGGTACGAAAGCCTTTATCTCGCTGCCTATCTTCATGCCGTTGAGCTGGTCTTCGCGCACGTTGAATGTGCCCCACATATCGTTCATCATAGAGATAGACATGATTGGCGAGCCAGTGCCAACGAGTTCGCCTACCTTCGGGTAGACGTCGCTCACCTCGCCAGCCATCTGCGCAATCTGCATTGTCTCGTTGATGTAAGAAGATACCTCAGCCACAGCGCCCTTTGCGCGGTTCACCTGCGCAGCCGCAGCCTTCTTCTCCTCCATGCGAGCACCGTTCATAGCCATGTCGTACTGGCTCTGCGCAGCCTTCACCTGAGCCTCGAACGCCTTGTAGTTGGCAAGAGCTTCGTCGCGCTTCTGCGCTGTCATTACGCCCTCGTCGAAGAGACGCTGCACGCGAGTGTATGATTTCTCTGCTATCTCCAAGCCCGCCTTAGCCTGCTGCAGCACGGCGAAAGCCGCATGCACCTGCTCCTTGCGCGCTCCGTTGTTAGCCATTTCGTCCATAGCCGCAGCAGCGTTTTCTGCCGACTCTGCCTGGGTCATCTTGGCGCGCACTTCGGGCGCATCGAGAATGGCGAGAGTGTCGCCAACGTTGACGTAGTCGCCTTCCTTCACACGAAGTTCGAGAATACGACCGGGCACCTTGCTCGAAACACGATACTCAGCCACTTCTACCTGACCTTGTATTGTCTCGGGCTCGCTCTTGAGCGACAAGGTGCCGATGATAGCCACCGCCGCAATAACCACCGTTATGATAACGATGGTGATAAGAATATTCTTATGTTGTGATTGTTCTGACATAATAAATATAATAATGTAGTAGGGTTATTACTGCAAGACACCGAGTGCCTTCTTAAGATTAACTTGACTGAGACGTACGTCGATTTCGGCGTCAATCTTCTGCGACTGAGCTTGGAGCCATGCTGTCTGTGCTGCCATCACATCGGTGGCCTGCAGCACGCCCTCCTTGAAGCCGACGTTGGCGCAACGCAGGTTTTCTTCTGCGTTCTCCACGTTCTTACGAGCGAGAGTCAGTCTGCGGTTAGCCTCTTTCACCTTGAACTTGCATTGGCTTACCTGCAACTCAATCTTCTCGCTTATCTCGTCGCGCTCCAGCTGAACGATGCTTGAGGCTATCTTGCTGGCGCGCACCTTGTAAGTGCCTTCCATCCAGTTCCACAGCGGTACGCGCACCACAACGCCTACGTTCCATACGCCCGAGAGCTTGCGCTCGAAGCCGTTGTAGAGGTTAGGGTTGGTAGCCATGTAGCCGCCGGTGAGCATCACCTGTGGCAGGAACGCCGCACGCACGAGTTTTGTCGACTGTCGGCTCAGGTCGAGCGCGTTGTCGAGCAACTTGAGTTCGGGGCGGTTCTCCATAGCCACGCTGTTGTCGGCTTTCTCCACGGCTGCTGTGGTTCCCACGAGGTCGTTGCTGTTCTCGTCCTCAAGCTGCACGTCGTTCTCTACGGGAAGTCCGCAGAGCTGGCAGAGCAGCATCTTCGAGAGAGCAAGTCCGTTCTCGGCTTGTGTGAGCGACATCTCAGCCTCGTTAACCTTCACCGCAACCTTCAGTCCGTCGGCGCGTGTAGCCACACCCTCCGCAATCATCTTCTGCACGTCGTCGTCCAGCTTCTTCACCACGTTGAGGTAGCTTTCTGCCAACTGCTTCTTATGGTTCACCGACACCACCATCCAGTAAGCCTGGTCGATGGAGTGGAGTGTAGCCTGCGTAGTGGCTTCGATGTTGTTGTCAGCCATCTCTTCGCCGATCTTCGCCATGCGGTTGGCGGCGATGATGCCACCGCCCATATAGATAGGCTGTGTGAGCATTACCGACACGGCGAACATCTGTCGGGTATCGGTGTGCAGAGCGTCTACCACTTTCTGACCAACCCCGTCTACGACGCTGCCAAGTTTAGCCCCAACCTGACCGAAGAGGTTGCCGAGTCCGTTGGCAAGTTCGGGAGAGATGGCTCCCTGCTGCGCCAGTCCAGTGAGTGCCGAAGTGATGTCGCTTTGCAGCGCTCCCGTGGCGTGAGTTCCTGCCGACGAGAGTGCTCTCTTCTGCTCGTCGCTGAGTAGCGATATCTCGCGGCTTGTCAGCTCGTAGCCGCCGAGCGCGCTAATGTGCGGCAGATACTTTGTCTTTGCTGCCTTCACCTTGTAGTGAGCCATGTCCTGCTGCAGGCGAGCGGCGCTAAGCGTCTTGTTGTTGCGCAGGGCCATAGCTCGGCAGCTATCAAGACTTAGCGTCTGCTGTGCCTGCGCTGTGGCGGCACAACAGGTTAAGACGATTAATAAAAATCTCTGAATCATTATGTTCTCCTATTATTTGAAACTGAAACTGCGCGAGCCAATCATATTGCCGTCGGCAAAGATGCTCACCTGGTATGTGCCCTCCATGAGCGACTGCGACACATTCCAGTAGAGGCTCAGCGCTTTCTCCTGACCATCGTATTCTATGGTCTTCTTCATCGTAGCCTCGAGATGGCGGTTCTGATAGTTGAATGAGCCGCCTCCGCCGAGCACGCCGCCCGTAGGTGTAGAGATGCGCACGTAGAAAGTCTTGGTGCCGTTGGCAGCTGTCACGTTCTTTGCGATAGAGAAGTTCACCTGCACGGTCTTGCACTTCGATGTCTTGTCGGTCGATTTGCCGCGCTTGTTCTTCAGCTGCATAGAGATGCCCGTAGCGTCGAGCTGTGCGGCGATAGCCACCTTCTCCGTGAGCGAAGCGCGCTCGGTGTTCAAGCCTTCAATCTGGCGTGTAGCCTCGTTATATTGTCCCTTGATGCGTGAGTTTTCTTCTGAAAGGTTCTTGTTGAGACGGTTGAGCGAGTCGATCTCAATAACATAGTTGCGCAGAATGGCGCGCACGGTAGCCAGCTCTCTCTTGAGGCGAGCTATCTCACGTGCATCGCTGGTCTTTGTCTCCTTCAACTCCTTGAGCAAACGCTCTGTCTTCTCCTGCTCTGCTGTGAGCTGTGCCACGATAGAGTCGTTACTAATCTGCATGCGCATCTCGCTATACTGATTGGCAAACTGCTGATATTCGTTCTCCATTTCCTTCTTGTCGAGTTCGGCGAGTTCCTGCATCGCCTTGTTCTCGCGGCGTTGGTTGTCCAGATTAACGTAGAGATAAGCAACGGCACCAATGAGTGCGAGGCCAACAATACCCCCTACTATCCCAGCAATGAGCTTCTTCTTGTTTTCCATAATTTTTTGATCTGTCTCTTATACACATCTCCGAGCCCACGAGACTACGCTGCATCTC
>ENA-OZSK01000130-OZSK01000130.1-human-gut-metagenome-genome-assembly--contig:-NODE-130-length-17893-cov-11.019509_pt1 | contig 17893 bp, 15 predicted proteins | sample MGYA00244117_ERZ653956 | MGnify/ENA primary metagenome ERZ653956 (study PRJEB26926, sample SAMN06164473) | human gut metagenome | biome: ENVO:00009003; feature: ENVO:2100002; material: ENVO:00002003... | reverse complement strand
GAGATGCAGCGTAGTCTCGTGGGCTCGGAGATGTGTATAAGAGACAGATATAAATAAGATAAGAAATTTCTGCATTATTGCACATATTGACCATGGTAAAAGTACTTTGGCAGACCGATTGTTAGAGAAAACTCAGACCATCAAGATTACTGAGGGGCAGATGCTTGATGATATGGACCTGGAGAGAGAGCGTGGTATCACCATCAAGAGCCATGCCATCCAGATGGAATACAAGGCAAAGGATGGAGACACTTACATCCTCAACCTCATTGATACTCCGGGACACGTCGATTTCTCATACGAGGTTTCTCGTTCCATCGCAGCGTGCGAGGGAGCGCTCTTGATTGTGGATGCCACCCAGGGTGTCCAGGCTCAGACTATCTCTAACCTCTATATGGCTATTGAGCATGACCTGGAGATTATTCCGGTCATCAACAAGATAGATATGCCTTCGGCTATGCCGGAGGAAGTGGAAGATGAGATTGTGGATCTCATCGGTTGCAAGCACGAGGATATCCTCCGTGCATCCGGTAAGACCGGCGAGGGTGTCGAGGATGTTCTGGAAGCGGTGGTAAACCGTGTTCCGGCTCCTAAGGGAGATGACAAGGCACCACTCCAGGCTTTGATCTTCGACTCTGTATTCAACTCATTCCGTGGTATCATCGCCTACTTCAAGATCGAGAACGGTGTAATCCGCAAGGGCGACAAGGTGAAGTTCTTCAACACCGGAATGGAATATGATGCAGATGAGATTGGCGTACTGAAGATGGATATGATTCCCCGCAAGGAATTGGGTGCCGGTGAGGTAGGTTACATCATCTCGGGTATCAAGAATGCTACCGAGGTAAAGGTGGGTGATACCATTACCCACATCGCACGTCCTTGTGAAAAGGCGATTGCTGGATTCCAGGAAGTGAAGCCAATGGTCTTTGCCGGAGTTTATCCTATCGATCCTAGCGATTACGAGAATCTGCGTGCCTCATTGGAGAAACTGCAGCTCAACGATGCTTCGCTCACCTTCTCGCCTGAGAGTTCGGTTGCCTTGGGCTTCGGTTTCCGATGCGGATTCCTCGGTCTGCTCCACATGGAGATTGTACAGGAACGTCTGGACCGTGAGTTCAACATGGATGTCATCACCACCGTTCCTAACGTATCCTATATGGTATATGACAAGCAAGGTGGTGTGAAAGAGGTACATAACCCATCGGGACTGCCCGATCCAACGCTCATCGACCATATCGAGGAGCCATATATCCGAGCTACCATCATCACAGCTACCAATTATATCGGTCCTATCATGAAGCTCTGTCTCGACAAGCGTGGTGAGCTTATCAATCAGGAATACGTGAGCGGTAACCGTGTGGAGCTGCATTTCATGCTGCCATTGGGCGAGATTGTGATCGATTTCTACGATAAGCTGAAGAGTATTTCCAAGGGATATGCTTCGTTCGACTATCATATCGATTCCTTCCGTCATTCCGACCTGGTGAAGCTGGATATCCTCTTGAACGGAGAGCCGGTGGATGCCCTGAGTACTTTGACCCATCGCGACAACTCTGTGAGCTTCGGCCGCAGAATGTGCGAGAAGCTGAAGGATCTGATTCCACGTCAGCAGTTTGATATTGCCATTCAGGCTGCTATCGGTGCGAAAATCGTAGCCCGTGAAACTGTGAAGCAGGTGCGCAAGGATGTTACTGCCAAGTGCTATGGTGGTGACGTGAGCCGTAAGCGTAAGTTGCTGGAGAAGCAGAAGAAGGGTAAGAAGCGTATGAAGCAGATTGGTAACGTAGAGGTGCCACAGAAGGCATTCCTTGCGGTACTGAAGCTAGACTAAGAGATTCGACGATATAAATTTTAACAATAGGAGGAACTTGAATTATGAGTGATTTTAAGGTTATCACCCCTAAACGTGACATAGCCAGAGAACTTGCCCGTAGGTATAGTACGATGACTCATGACGAGTTGGATATACTGGAATCAATCCTGGAGCCAATCAAGTATGGCAAGGGCGAAAAGATTCTGGTAGAGGGTGAAGTGTGCAGAAACATTTCTTACATAGAGAAGGGATTGGTGCGCCAATTCTATACCAAGTATGATAAGGAGGTAACAGAACACTTAGGTGTTGACCATTCTATCTTCATGTGTATTGAGAGTCTTTTCAAGGAAACCCCTTCCTACCTCCAGGTTGAGGCTTTGGAGCCTACCTTGGTGTATGCTTTGCCGAAGGCGAAGCTCGAGGCGGCTGCCATGAGAAATGTAAACATCCAGATGCTTTACCGTAAGATTCTGGAAGAGAGTTTGATTCAGTCGCAGGTACATGCCGACCTGATGCGATTCGAAACTGCGCCTAATAAGTATAAGCGTTTGTGCGAGCTGAGTCCGCAGGTGGTGCTCCGTGCGCCGCTTACTTATATCGCCAGTTATCTGCAGATGACGCCTGAGACGCTGTCTCGTATCCGATCAAACACTTTATTGTAATGATAATCATAAAAAAATGGTGTAGCTTCTTTTTGGGAAGCTACACCATTTTTTTGTATTTGTATCTCTTCTATTCCTTTATCAGGAGTTTTCTTATTATTCTGCTGTATAGAGGAATCGCTTGATACTCTTCTTAGGAGTCTTCTCAAATTCCTCATCGTGGATGCGGATCTCGCTTACCTTGCTGTAGGCTGGAACCATCGTATTGAGCTCCTGACGGTTCTGCTCCATAATCTCCTCCAGTTCGCTTCTGCCCAGGTTCAGAGACTGAGCCTCGTCGAAGTCTGGATAAACCAGAGCCACCAGCTTGTCGCCCTTCTGAATTACCACGCTCTCTGCAACGAGGGCGAGAGAATTGAGCTTATCCTCGATTTCCTCAGGATAGATGTTCTGACCGCTGGCGCCGAGCAGCATGTTCTTGCTGCGGCCCTTGATGAATACATTGCCGTCGCCATCCATCGTTCCGAGGTCGCCGGAATGATACCATCCGTTCTCATCGATGGTCTGCTTGGTAGCCTCCTCATTCTTGTAGTAACCCAGCATCACGTTAGGACCCTTGGCAAGGATTTCGCCTGGTACGTTCTCCGGATCCGGACTGTCGATGCGAACCATCATGTGGAGCGCAGCCTTACCGCAAGATCCCGGAACGAAGTTCTTGTAATCTTCGTAGCAGATGATAGGCGCACATTCTGTTGCGCCATAACCCACTGTATATCTGAAGCCCACGCCGTGGAGGAATCTTTCAACTTCCTGGTTGAACGCAGCGCCGCCGATAATCACCTCATAGAAGTTGCCACCGAAAGCATTGGTTACCTGGTCGCAGATCTTCTCCTTCACCTTCTTGCTGATGACAGGCATGAGTAGGAGCATGCGCATACGGTTGTTCTGGATCTTAGGGAATACCTTCTTGCGGATAATCTTCTCGATAACCAGAGGCACAGCGATGATAACTGCTGGCTTGATGCGTCCGAATGCCTCGGCAATGATGGCTGGGCTAGGGATGCGGGTGAGATAGTAAATATGGCAACCCTTGATGAACTCGAAGATAAACTCGAATGCCATGCCATACATGTGTGCCATCGGCAGTATACTGATGATAGAATCTCCTGCCTTGATCTTCTTGCCCAATACATTCTCGGCAAAGTCGGCATTGCTCCACAGGGCACGGTATGGAACCATCACACCCTTGGAGAAACCGGTAGTACCACTGGTATAGTTGATCATGGCCAACTCGTTAGGATCCTGGTCGATATAGTAGTTGACGTGGTTCCTGCGGAAGTATTTAGGATACTTGATGCCAAACATCTCGTTGAGGTGCTCGCGGGCGTATGTCAACTTGTCGGTACGTGAAACCACGAGCGAGTAATCTGGAATGTAGATGATACCTTCCAGACCCGGCATCTTGGTTGCATCTACCTGTGTAGCAACAACGTCGCCCACGAAGAGCAGCTTGGCATCGCTGTGGTTCACGATGTTGTGAATCTGTTCTGGCATGAACTCATGCAGGATAGGTACGGCGATGGCACCATAGGTTAGGGTAGCGAGGAAAGCCACTGCCCAATTGGCACTGTTTCTACCGCAAAGAGCAATCTTGTCGCCCTTTACTACACCGGAGTTCTCAAACATGATGTGCAGCTTCTCGATCTTGCGTGCTACATCGTGATACTGCAAGGTAGCTCCCTTGTAGTCAGTCAAGGCATCCATATCCCAATGGTCTATGATGCTCTGCTGGATAAGTGCGTTAAAGCTAGGAATTTCCATATTCTATTATTTAACGATTTTCTAAGTTTATTTTTTTCTCGTACTTGAAGTCTCTATCTCTGGATTACGCTTTGTTTCACGTATTATATCACGTCCTGGTAGAGGTAACGCTTGATAGACTTCTTGGCTGTCTTTTCAAATTCGGTGTCGTGCAGCTGGATGCGTGATATCTTTGCAAAGCTAGGCATCTGCATATTCAGTTCCTTTCGGTTCTGCTCCATGATGTTGGCGAGGTCTTCGTCCGAGAATCCCAGTTCCTTGCTCTCTTCCATTTCCGGATGAACGAGTGCCACGAGTTTGTCGTCCTTCTGCAGCACGATGCTCTCGTTGACCATAGCCATAGAGTTGAGCTTATCCTCAATCTCCTCTGGATAGATGTTCTGTCCGTTAGGACCGAGCAGCATGTTCTTGCTTCTACCTCTTACGAAGAAATGTCCGTCGGCACTCATCGTTGCCAGGTCGCCGGTATGGAACCATCCATCTTCATCAATCACGGCATCGGTAGCCTCCTGGTTCTTGTAGTAGCCCTTCATCACGTTGATGCCACGGCAAACCAGTTCGCCTGCCACGTTTTCAGGGTCATCGCTCAGAACCTTCACCTCCATGTGCTTCACGGCAACACCGCAGCTACCTGCCACATAATTGTCCTGATGGGCAAAGGTGATGAGCGGAGCGGTTTCCGTAGTACCGTAACCCATGGCGATAGGGAAGCCGATGCTGATGAAGAAGTTCTCTATCTCCTTGTTGAGTGGAGCACCACCCACAACCACCTCGTAAGGACGATCGCCAAACTTGCGCAATACAAATTCGCGAACTTTCTCCTTGATGCGCTTGTTGATGACAGGCATGTTCATCAGCAGTCGGGCACGGTTGGTCTGGATATGTGGGAACACTTCTTTTCTCACAATCTTATCTACCACGAGTGGTACGGCAAAGATGATGTCTGGCTTGATTTCTGCCAGCGCCTCAGAGATGAGTGTTGGGCTCGGAAGGCGGGTGAGGAAGAAGATGTGGTTACCCATTGCCATATTGTAGATGAACTCGGTCATGAGTCCATACATGTGAGCCATCGGAAGGGTAGAGAGGATGTTGCAGTTCTTGCCGATCTTGGGACTTACCGTATCCATCAGATAATCGAGATTACCCCAGAGGGCTCTGTATGGCAACATCACACCCTTGGAGAAACCTGTAGTTCCGCTGGTGTAGTTGATCATTGCCAGTTCTTCCGGATCATCCACGTGATATTTCACATGCTCAGGGCGGAAGTACTTGGGATATTTATGACCAAACATTGCATTGAGATGCTCGCGGGCGTAAGTGAGTTTCTCTGAACGGGAAATGACGAGTGAATTATCCGGCAGATAGATGATGCCTTCCAGTGTAGGCATTTCATCGGGGGTAATCTCCGTAGCCACCACATCACCCACAAACAGGAGCTTGCTCTCGCTATGGTTCACAATGTTGTGGATCTGCTCTGGTTTGAATTCGTTCTGTATAGGCACGACGATTGCACCATAGGTGATAATAGCCAGGAAAGCTACTGCCCACTGGCTACTATTTCTACCGCAGACGGCAATCTTGTCGCCCTTCTTCACATCGCTGTTTTCAAACAGGATGTGCAGTTTCTCTATCTTTCTTGCAACATCGTGGTACTGGAGTGTAGCGCCCTTATAATCGGTGAGCGCATCCAAGTGCCAATTCTTGATGATGCTTCTCTCAATATACGAGTTAAAGCTTGGTATTGAATTCATTGCACAATTTACAAAATTTTGTGCAAAGGTACAGAAAATACTGCACATCGCAAAATAAAATGTGCATTATTTTATTGATTAGCGTAAAATATTTTAGGAACTAGGTAAAAATATATAGTTTTATCCCATTATTGCCATTTACTGGTGGCAATAATGGGATAATTTAATCCTATTCGTATCTCATCGATTTGGCTGGATGAATATGAGAGATGAGGTAACTTGGTGCTACCAGCATGAAGATGCTGATGAGGAGGGTGGCTACGTTAAGTGCCACGATAAAGAGCCAGTTGAACTCCACCGGTACCGTACTTACGTAGTAAGTCTGGGCATCGAGCTTCACTATTCCCGTGAAATGCTGCAGGGCAAGAAGTCCCAGTCCGATGACATTGCCCAGCATCATTCCCTTGCCGATGATGAATACGGCAAACCAGAGGAAGGTGTGGCGGATGGTCTTGTTGCGGGCACCCAGGGCTTTCATCACTCCAATCATCGAAGTGCGCTCCAGGATGATGATGAGCAATCCGCTGATCATCGTTACGCCTGCCACGATGAGCATCAGTCCCAGGATAATCCATACATTCAGGTCCATCAGGCTGAGCCATTGGAAGATGTTCGGATTCAGCTCCTTGATGGTGGCGCTGCTGTAGGTTTCTCCGTAATGATCTACGGTACGGTTCACCTTATTGATAATATAGTCTTCCGTCTCGTTGAGCTTGTCGAAGTCCTTCACGGTCAGCTCGGCACCGCTTGCCTGGTCATCCTCCCATCCATTCAGCTTCACGGCTGTATAGAGGTCGGTATAGACCATCAGTTCATCATATTTCTTGAGATTGGTCTCGTAGATGCCCGCGATGGTGAACCGGCGCATTCTCACGCCCTGGTTGTCGATGAAATAGGCGAAGATGCGCTTGCCGTTCTTCAGCTTCAACTTGTCTGCCATCAGCTTGGAAATCAGAATCTGGTTATGGCTGGCTTTGTCATCAAACTTAGGTATGCTTCCTTCCACCATGTTCTGATGGATGAAGGTAGAATCGAAATCCGGACCCACACCCTTGAGCACTACGCCCAGGAAATCGTTGTCGGTCTTGAGGATTCCTTCTTTCATCGCAAAGCGCTGCACATGTTTCACGCCCGGAATCTTCTGGAGCACCTTCACCATCGAGTCGTTCATCACCACCGGATACTGGTTCTGCTGCTGCAGGGTCATGAAGTCGGCCACCTGGATATGGCTTCCGAAGCCAATCACCTTGTCGCGGATGGTGTGCTTGAATCCCAGCACCACGCATACCGACATGATCATGATGGCGAGTCCGATGGCAACACCGGCTGTGGCAATATGAATAGCAGGGCGAGAAACCTTATGTTTGTCGCCCTGATCACGATATAATCTCTTTGCTATAAACAGAGGAAAATTCATCTTTTGTAATGTTGAATGTTGAATGTTGTTTGTAATGTTGAATGTTGAATGTTGATTGTTGAATTAATCTTTGTGTCCGTTAGGCAATTCAACATTCAACATTCAACATTACAAACAACATTGTTATAGTCCTTCATCCTCCACTCTTCCCGGATAAGCCTCGAGTGCCTTGGCAAGAACTATCAATGCGCGGTTCAGGTCTTCCTTCTTCAAGACGTACGCCATACGCACCTGGTTGCGGCCGGCACCAGGAGTGGTGTAGAAACCTGAGGCTGGAGCCATCATCACGGTCTCGCCCTCATAGTCAAACTCTTCCAGACACCAGCGGCAGAACTTGTCTGAGTCGTCGATAGGCAACTTGGCTACGGTGTAGAAGGCACCCATTGGGATAGGAGAGTAAACGCCCGGAATACGGTTGAGGCCGTCGATCAGACACTTGCGTCGATCTACGTACTCATCATATACATCGCGATAGTACTCCTCTGGTGCATCGAGTGAAGCCTCGGCAACAATCTGACCAATCAATGGAGGAGAGAGGCGAGCTTGACAGAACTTCATCACCGCCTTGCGGATCTCGGCATTCTTGGTAATCAGGGCACCCACACGGATACCACACTCGCTGTATCGCTTGGATACAGAGTCGATGAGCACGGTATTCTGCTCGATACCCTCAAGGTGCATCGCACTGATGTAAGGGCTGCCGGTATAGATATACTCACGGTAAACCTCATCAGAGAAGAGGTAGAGATCGTACTTCTTCACCAGGTCGCGAATCTGGTTCATCTCTCTGCGGGTATAGAGATAGCCGGTAGGGTTGTTCGGGTTACAGATCAGGATGGCACGGGTGCGCTCATTGATGAGTTCCTCAAACTTCTCCACCTTAGGCAGGGAGAAACCTTCCTCGATGGTAGTGGCGATGGTACGGATCTTGGCACCCGCCGAGATGGCGAACGCCATATAGTTGGCATAGGCAGGTTCTGGCACGATAATCTCGTCTCCTGGGTTCAAGCAACTCATGAAAGAGAAGAGCACAGCCTCAGAACCTCCCGATGTGATGATGATATCATCGGCAGTTACGTTGATATTGAATTTCTTGTAATAATCTACTAGCTTCTCACGATAACTGAGATAGCCCTGACTTGGAGAATACTCCAAGATGGTGCGGTCGATGTGTTTCAGCGCATCGAGACCACACTGTGGAGTAGGCAGGTCAGGCTGACCAATATTGAGGTGATATACCTTTACTCCACGTTTCTTTGCTGCGGCAGCCAGTGGAGCCAACTTTCTGATAGGTGACTCTGGCATTTCAAGACCGCGTACAGATATTTCTGGCATCTTTTCTAAATAATTCTTTCTGTTATTAACCCTAGCAAGCAGTTTCCTCTTCCAGGCATGGTACTTGCCCAGCCTTATCAGATGAAACAATATCTCGCAAATCGACTGCAAAGATACGTAATTTCATTGAAAATACGTAATAGATTGGGTTAAAATTTGATTTTTTAGTAAAAAACTCTTTATTCTGTTGTTCTTCTCCATTCTTTTTTATAACTTTGCATCATCTTTCGGCGCTTTCACCCTGCCTATCATATAAATTAGGTGGAAAGGGAAGAGGGGGGCTGGAAAAGGATAATAAAACAAAGATTTTAAACATTAGTAAAAGGAAAAGAAATTATGAGAAGTAGAACAAGCACTTGGTTTGAGACAAAGGTTAAATATCAGAAGACAATGGAGGATGGTTCAGAAAAGGTGGTTTCTGAAGCATACGTGGTTGATGCCCTGAGTTTCACCGAGGCAGAGAGCGCTATTATCGACGAGATGTCTGTCTATGTAAGCGGAGAGTTGAAGGTCAGCGGTATCGGTAAGGCTTGCTATGGAGAGATCTTCTTCAGCGATATTGATGATGATGACAAGTGGTACAAGGCTAAGCTCCAGTTCATCACCATTGATGAAAAGACTGAAAAGGAGAAGCGCTCTAATGTTACATATCTCGTACAGGCTAAGTCTTTGGCTCGTGCACTCCGCTATATCGACGAGGTGATGGGCAAGACTATGATCGACTATGATGTAGTAGGCTTGAACGAGACCAAGCTGATGGATGTTTTCGAGCATCACGCTCCTGGCGACAAGAAGGAGGAGAAGAACGACGTGCCTGAGTACGAGGAGAAATAAATTAATGTTGAGTGTTGAATGTTGAATGTTGAGTTGCCTAACGGGACACAAAGGTTAATTCAACACTCAACATTCAACATTCAACATTCAACACTCAACACTCAACATTTAACATTCAAGATATGGACTATGATGTAAAAGGAAATCTTCATGAAGTGTTGGGCAGCTTGCCTGCAGGGGTTAGCCTTGTAGCCATCAGCAAGTTTCATCCCAATGAGTTTATTGAGGCGGCGTACGCCGAGGGGCAGCGCATCTTTGGCGAGAGCCATGAGCAGGAACTCGCCAAGAAGGTGGCTTCCCTGCCTAAGGATATCCAGTGGCATTTCATCGGTCATCTGCAAAGTAATAAGGTGAAGTACATTGCTCCTTATATTTCCATGATAGAGTCGGTGGATAGCCTGAAGCTCCTGAAGGAGATTAACAGGCAGGCAGCCAAGCACGACCGCGTGGTGAAGGTGTTGCTGGAACTGCATATTGCCGAGGAAGATACCAAGTCGGGGCTTTCGCTCGATGCCTGCCGTGAACTCCTGGAGGCTGGCGAGTGGAGAGAGATGCCTCATGTGCAGATATGCGGCTTGATGATGATGGCATCGAATACCGATGATGAACAGCAGATTGCCTCTGAATTTGATGAGGCTGCCAAGTTCTTCGATGAGGTAAAGGCAAAGTATTTCGCCGATGATGATGCCTTCTGCGAGCGCAGCTGGGGTATGAGCCACGACTATCATATCGCTGTCAAGCACGGCAGTACGATGGTGCGTGTGGGTACTACCATCTTCGGTCCTAGAATCTATTAAGTATAAAAGGAAATAATAAATCCCTAGACGATAGCTGATATCGCCTAGGGATTTTTCTTTTGTTCCTAATGGGAATTGTATCTGATGTTTTTAATGATTGTCTTCACTGTTAATGATGATTGTCTTCATCATTAATAGCATTTGTTCTTATCATTAATGAAAATCTATGTTCAATAGTGCTGAACCTATGTTCAGCACTGCTGAACTTAAGTTCAACACTGTTGAACATACATTCAACACTGTTGAACATACATTCAACGACGCTGAACATAACTTTCTATTCATAGCGTAAGCTTTTCCTCTTAGTATATTACCTTCTTTCCCTTATTGGTGATGTAAAGATGTCCCTTGAGAGGGGTGGCAATCTTCCTGCCTTCCAGGTCGAAGTATTCGGTTGGGGTAGAGGAAGCATCCTTGTCAAGAAGGGTGTTCTCAATACCCGTAGCCTTGAAATCCTTGAGGTAGTCGAAGCTGACGATGCCGGTAGCCTCATCCTTTGCGATGTTGTAGAGTGGGCGGGTAGTCATCGTGCTCCAGTTGAACTTCACTTCTGTCAGACTGTTGATGTCGCTTCCATCCTTTCCTATCTTATAGGCTGGGAACGGATCATTCCAGCAGCTCTCCCAATATTGATCTGCCGTATATTTGTTATTGCCGATATTTGCCTGGTTGATGACCAGACCATCTGCAGGAACAATCGTTACTCTAGGAATACCGATGGTGTTATTAGGGCTGTCCGTGAGATGTACTTCATCGATATCGCTGTAATCGATGCGCCATACCAGCAAGCCGTATCCAGGAAGCGCCTTGTACCAGCCTTCGTTTCTGATGTTCTGGAGGAGGAGAAATTCTCCCTTGGCTCTTTCCATCAATTCCTTCTTTTCCTGTACCGTTGGGTCGGCTATTGAGTAATTCTCGTTGATGCGGAAATTATCTTCGTTCACATCAGCCTCTATCTTGTAGGATTTTGATGCCTGGTCGTATGGTTCCAGGGTGAGTTGCTGCGCCTGGGTATTATCAAGCGTGGTAGGGGTAGCCCATCCCATCAGCATCTTCTGCCATGGTGAATAAGGGGTAGGGCGGTAGCCGTTGTCTGTATATTCGCCTGCATCCATCACATCCCAGAACTCTGGTGACTGGTTGTCGGCATTCTTATACTCGGTATCATAATGATCTGGTAAGCCCATGGTATGAGAGAACTCGTGACAGAAGAGTCCGATGCCATTGATGGAGGGGATTGGGGAATCTGGCGAACCGTTCAACTCGTTGTTGAGACCATAGCGGCAGATTCTGCAACCATTGTAAATCAGATATTCCTGTGGCATGATTTTGTTGCCTGCCACATTATATTTGTAGAAATTGTCGGTACCCGACTTAGGCCAGAGATAGTCGTCGGAATTGCCGCTGATACTCTGCGAATAGCCGGCGTAGATGATGTAAACCAGATCTACGAACTTGTCGCCATTGTTATCATATTTAGAGAAATCAACCTTGTCGGCAGCAGCCTGGGCGCAAGCCTCGCTGATCATCTGCTTGAAATTTTGGTCGTTACCCTTAGAGTCATCCGTTCCGTAATAGGCAGATTCCTTGCTGATGGTATATGGACCTACGATGTCGAACTTTGGGGTGAATTTGCCCATGCTGCATTCCTTGAAATACTCCTTTACCGAACCGTAGTTAACATCTTCCTCGTTGAATACCGAAGCATCCTGGCTAGGTACTGCTGTGCCGAAATCGGCATTGAGGTAATGGTTGAAAGTGGCAACGGGATTGCTGCTCTTGAACTTCACGTCCTGGAAATCTACCAGGATAACCAGCGCCTTGGGCGATCCTGAATGAGGGAAATAGGCTGGGGCTATTGATCCAATGCCTTTTGCTCTAGTCTTGAGAGTATTGATAACTGTAGCTTTTCGGGCATTGAGCGTCTCGGTAGAGATGATTTCGTATTTCCCGTTATCACTCTTCTTCAGTGGAGTGCCGTCGAGAAGCGAGTAATATGAAAAATGCTCATCTCCATGGAGAGTTGCTGATACGATGGTACCATCTACCAGTTGCAACTGGGTGATACCTGGTTTCGCCTTGACTGCAAACATGGTAGTGGCAGACATCCAAGCGAGTGTTAGGCATAGGATAATCTTTTTCATCATTATTATGGATTAGTTACTGAATCATTATTATGGATTGGTTCTGGATCCCGCTTCAGAAGGGGCAATTATCTGAAATAGTATTGTCCCTTCTTCTGAGTCTGGTTTCCAAACTCAATGGCGTGATGCGGACAATGGTGATAGCAGGTAAAGCAGGTGAGGCAATCCTTATGGTGCAGCCAGACTGGATATTCGCCATGTCCGCCCTTGATATCACCTACCGGACATACGTTGGCACAGATGCCGCACTTCACGCAACGGTCTTTCTCTACGTGGAAACGCTTGTCGGTGATGAGTACATTCTCGAAGAAACCACCCACCACCTTGGTGAAGAACCATGGGATAGGGCCTTTGACCAATCGGCTGATGCCTTCCTTGCGGTCGAAGATTTCCTCACAGACAACGGCAAGTTCCTGTGCAGCATTCTCCTTCTTCCGGATTTCACGCTCCTTCGGATCCACATCCATGAACGGCAGACCGATGTACGATTCCGGCATGATGAGAGAGTAGGAGGATGAAACCTCCGTAATGCCCAGAGCCTGAAGCGATGGGTTCAGGGAAATCACCTCGTTGAGATTCTCTATGGTTAGTCCGATGCTGTCGCCTGCCGTGCAGACGCAATAGGCGAAGGGGCGATTCTTCAGACAGTCATCGGCTTTCGCCTTGTTTCCGCCAGTGGCATCAGATGGTTCTCTCAGAATCTTCATCTTGCTGATAAATTCCCTTACCAGTTTCGGCACACGCCATCCATGTACGGGGAAAACGAATCCGAGCCGTTCATTCTCTTTCAGAATAAACGGCTCGGCTAAGTTATGGCTTGAATCATCTGCCCTCATGTAAGGAGCGATGGATATCAAGTCTTCACGAGTAGCCGCCGCCAGTTTCGACGCCGCCCACTTGGTATTTCCTGTTCCAGAAAAATAAAATATCATATCAAGCTTACTTCTTCTCGTTCATCACGCCCTCTATATAGATGCGCGACATCTCTACATTGCCATTGGTACGAACGGTGATGCTCTTCTTGAAATGACCAGGGAACATACCCTTGCCATTGTAGGTAACACTGATCTGTCCCTTCTGACCTGGAGCGATTGGCTGCTTGGTATAAGATGGCACGGTGCAACCGCAGCTAGCGATAGCCTGGTTGATGACGAGAGGCTTGTTACCTACATTGGTGAAGGTGAATACTGCCTTCTGCACAGGAGCGGTCTCTTCGAAAGTACCGAAGTTGTGCACTACCTTTTCAAACTTGATTTCTGCCTGAGCTGAGGCTGTTGCTACCATAGCTACGAGCATCGTCAAAGCCAATATGATTCTTTTCATCTTTATATCCTTTCTTTATTAAATTTACTTATTGATGTACCTTAATATATTAATTATATGCTAATTGGATGCAAAAGTACATATAAAGTTTATTATAGCGCTACTTTTTTACATTATTTTATATAATTCTTGAGAAATTTACCAGTTAAGCTGGTTTTGCATGCGGCAACTTCCTCTGGAGTACCGGCTATCACGAGGTTACCGCCCTTGTCGCCACCCTCTGGTCCGAGGTCGATGATATGGTCGGCACACTTGATGACATCCAGGTTATGTTCGATAACTACCAAGGAATGACCTCGTTCTATCAGCGCCTGGAAAGCATGGAGCAGACGCTTGATATCATGGAAGTGCAGACCGGTGGTTGGCTCATCGAAGATGAAGAGCGTAGGCGACTGATCTTCCTTGCCGATAAAGTAGGCGAGTTTCACACGCTGGTTCTCACCGCCGGAGAGGGTGCTGGAGTTCTGGCCGAGCTTGATATAGCCCAATCCAACCTCCTGCAGAGGCTTGAGTTTGCTGACGATGATGCGGCAGGCATCGAAATCGCCCACATGGTGCTGGAGTCTTTCATCGCTGAAGAACTCTATCGCCTCGTTCACGGTCATGTTCAGCACATCATTGATGTTCTTTCCTCCGTAGTGTACCTCCAGGATATCGTGCTTGAACCGCTTGCCCTTGCATGCCTCGCAGGTAAGGGTGAGGTCAGCCATAAACTGCATCTCTATGGTTACGTATCCAGCTCCCTTGCATTCCTCGCATCTTCCGCCATCGGTATTGAAGGAGAAGAATTGTGGGGTGAATCCCATCTGCTTGGCGAGTGGCTGGTTGGCAAAGAGGGTGCGGATGGCATCGTATGCCTTCAGATAGGTGGCAGGGTTGCTGCGGGTACTCTTGCCGATAGGGTTCTGATCTACAAACTCCACGTGCTTGATGGCATCCACATCGCCTTCCAGCGAACTGTATTCGCCAGGGGCATCTGCCACCAGGTCTAGATGGCGGCGGAGGGCAGGATAGAGGATTCCCTTGATGAGGGAACTCTTGCCCGAACCGGATACGCCGGTGATGACGGTGAAGATGTTGAGCGGAATCCTTACATCGATGCCGCGGAGATTGTTCATTCGGGCTCCCTTGATCTCGATGGCCCTGTTCCATGCACGATGACTGGCAGGAACGGCAATCTCCTCCCTGTGGGTGAGATACTGGATGGTATGGCTCTCCGGGAATTTCTTCAGAAGGGCTTTCTGCTGCTCTGGGTCGGTGGATGAGTATTCGGATGACGGACCAGCATATACCAGTCTTCCACCCAGTCTTCCTGCATCCGGACCGATATCGATGAGATAATCGGCTGCACGCATAATCTCTTCGTCATGCTCTACCACAACCACGGTGTTGCCCAGCTGCTGCAACTCTCTCAGTACCTTGATGAGTCGGTCGGTATCTCGGCTATGGAGTCCGATACTTGGCTCGTCGAGGATATACACGCTGCCTACCAGCGAAGAACCGAGGCTGGTGGTCAGGTTGATGCGCTGGCTCTCTCCTCCGGAAAGGGAGTTGGAGAGACGGTTGAGAGTGAGATAGCCAAGTCCTACATCCAGAAGGAATTGCAGGCGGTGGGTAACCTCGGTCAAGAGTCGCTTGCCCACTTCCCGCTCATGCTCTGTCAGCTCCAGCTTCTGGAACCATGCGCTGAGATTGGTAATCGACATATCTACCAGTTCGGTGATGCTCTTTCCGCCAATTTTTACATAGTTGGCTTCCTTCTTGAGTCGGGTGCCATGGCAATCCGGACAGATGGTCTTGCCTCGGAATCGGCTCAGCATCACACGGTATTGTATCTTGTACTGGTTCTCCTTCACCATTCTGAAAAATTCGTCGATGCTCACCCGGTCGTGCGGGTCGCGCTTCTTGTCCGAAGGCAATCCATGCCAGAGCCAGTCTTTCTCCTTCTGGGTGAGTTCGTAGTAAGGCTTGAAGATCGGGAAGTTGTATGGCTCTGCACGTCGGATGAATTCCTTGAGCCACATGCCCATCTTCTCTCCACGCCAGCATACCACGCATCCATCGTAGAGGCTCATGGAAGTGTTAGGGATGACGAGCTTCTCGTCGATGCCTATCACGCTTCCGAATCCCTCGCAGGTAGGGCAGGCACCCAATGGGGAATTGAAGGCAAACATGTTGTCGGTTGGTTCCTCGAAGGTCATGCCGTCGGCTTCGAACCGGGTAGAGAAATCGTAGCTGATGTTGCTCGGCAGGAAGAGAAGGCGGCAGGCACCGTCGCCCTCATAGAAAGCAGTCTCGGCAGAATCGATGAGGCGGCTGATGTCGTCCTTCTCATCGCTTACCGAAGCACGGTCGATGACGAGGAAGATATCCTCCGGCTTGGCATCGCCCTGGAAATCGTCGATGCGGATGAATTCACCTTTCACCAGAATGCGTGCGTATCCCTCCTGAAGATACATCTCCAGTTGCTTTTCCAGGCTTCTGCCTTCTACGATATGTAGAGGGGCAAGGATTACAAACTTGGTGCCCTTGGAAAACTGTCGGGTGCAGGCAAGCACATCCTCGGTAGTATGGCGCTTCACTTCCTGTCCGCTGATAGGCGAATAGGTTTTGCCGATACGGGCGAAGAGCAGGCGCAGGTATTCGTAGATTTCCGTACTGGTGCCCACGGTGGAACGTGGGTTTCGGGAAATCACCTTCTGCTCGATGGCGATGGCAGGAGGTAATCCCTTGATGAAATCACATTCCGGTTTGCTCATTCTGCCCAGAAACTGGCGGGCATACGAAGACAGCGACTCTACATACCGGCGCTGTCCCTCGGCATATAAGGTATCGAAAGCCAATGAAGACTTGCCCGACCCGGAGACTCCCGTAATGGCAACAAATTTGCCTTGCGGTATCTTCACGTCGATGTTCTTCAGGTTGTTGGCTCTCGCCCCCTTGATCTCTATATATTTTTCTTTTGACATTGAACTTTGAACTTTGAGCTTTGAACTTTATGATTAGTGATCCTCTTTTACTCGTGGTGGTAAGGTTCGCCTTTTATAATAGTACATGCGCGATAGAGCGCTTCTGTAAAGATGAGGCGTACCATCTGATGCGAGAAGGTCATCTTGGAAAGGGAAATCTTCTCGTTGGCGCGGTCATATACAGCCTGCGAGAATCCGTAAGGACCACCGATGATAAATACGAGTCTCCTGACTGTAGCCTGCTTGCGCTCTATCCATTTGGCAAACTCGATGCTTCGGAACTCCAGTCCGTGCTCATCCATCAGCACCACGGTGTCAGAAGGCTGAATCAGTTTCAGAATCAGTTCACCCTCCCGTTCCTTCTGCTGCTGTTCGCTGAGACTCTTGGTGTTCTTGAGTTCAGGAATCGTTGTTATGTTGAAGGGCATGTAATGGGTGATGCGCTCAGCATAATCCTTGATGCCCGCAATGAAATGCTTGTTTACGGTCTTACCGACCAATATCAGTTCAGTTTTCATCTTCTAAATGGTAAGCTATAAACTATTAACTTTTATAGTATCCTTTCTTTTCCAGCTTCGGGTTCTTAGGGAACCATCCCTTCTCGCAGCGTTCTTTCTGTTCGAAGAGTTCCCCGATGCTCCAGAGACAGGAAGCACCCAGCACACCGAGAAGGGCAGAGTAGAGAACATTCGCAACCAGAAAGGCTGCACCCACGCTGATGATACCCGAAACCAGGAACACCCACCAGTAGCGGGTGCCCGTATGATATTCTACCTTGATGACAATAGGGTGGAAGAGTCCTATTATTAAAAAGGTGGAAACGGCGATGATGACGCCAGTATAATATAATTCCATAAGCCTCTTTTTTATTACTTTTTTGTTTCAATGTGCAAAAATACAAAAAAAACTCCAATCTTGTTTGGTTTCTCGAATATTTTATATATCTTTGTACGCAAAAAGAGAAATATTGTGCTGTTTTCGGGCACAACCCTCTGATTGAATATTATTAATGACAAAACAGAATCAAATTATGGCTAATAACGCAGAATTGATCAAGCAGTGTGAAGAAAGAGCACAGCAGTGG
>ENA-OZSK01000126-OZSK01000126.1-human-gut-metagenome-genome-assembly--contig:-NODE-126-length-18083-cov-14.865099_pt1 | contig 18083 bp, 12 predicted proteins | sample MGYA00244117_ERZ653956 | MGnify/ENA primary metagenome ERZ653956 (study PRJEB26926, sample SAMN06164473) | human gut metagenome | biome: ENVO:00009003; feature: ENVO:2100002; material: ENVO:00002003... | reverse complement strand
ATAGCGTAAGTTATCTTACATTATTCAAAACATTTATGAAGATTGGCATAGTCACCTTTGGTGGTGGCTATGCCATGATTCCTATTATAGAATCCGAAGTCGTCGACAAGCATCATTGGATGACGAAGGAGGAATTCTTGGATGCCATTGCTACTACCCAGATTTGTCCGGGCGCCTTGGCCATCAACATGAGTTCCCTGCTCGGATATAAGTTGGCAAAGACACCGGGAGCCATCGTCTGCACCCTCGGCGCTTCGTTGCCATCGTTCCTTATTATCTTAGCGATAGCCATGTTTTTCCATCAGTTTGAAGACAACAAGGTTGTTGCTGCCATGTTTGCAGGCATCCGTCCTGCCGTCGTGGCATTGATAGCCGTACCTACATTCTCGCTTGCCAAGAGTGCCGGTATTTCGCTTGTCAACTGCTGGATTCCTATTCTATCCGCCCTTCTGATCTGGCTTTTGGGCGTCAACCCAATCTGGGTGATTATCGCAGCTGCCGTAGGTGGCTACATCTATGGACAGTTTATCCAGCCAACGGAGTAAGATTAGTTAAAAGTTTATAGTTAATAGTTTATAGGGGCTACGCCTTATTGTAGGAATGCCCTATTAACTTTACACATTATTATATATATGATATTTCTTCAGCTTTTCATCGTATTCATTCAGATAGGCATCTTCGGATTCGGAGGTGGCTATTCCATGATATCCCTGATTCAGGGACAGGTTGTTACGCAGTATCATTGGATGACGATGAAGGAGTTTACCGATGTGGTAGCTATTTCTCAGATGACACCGGGACCTATCGGTATCAACACCGCTACCTATTGTGGCTATACAGCTGTCCATAATGCCGGTATGAGTGGCATGATGGCTGTACTCGGAAGTGCCATGGCAACCTTTGCTTTGGTTCTCCCATCCTTGGTTTTGATGATTCTTATCAGCAAGATGCTGTACAAGTATATGAAGACCTCAGCCGTCCAGAGCATCTTCATCGGTCTTCGCCCAGCCATTGTCGGTCTGGTAGGTGCCGCAGCCTTACTCCTGATGAATGGTGAGAACTTCTCTACGCCAGCCAATCCCTGGCATTTCTATATCTCCATCGCCCTCTTCTTTGCCACCTTTATCGGCGTGAAGGTGATGAAGATTAATCCCATCCGCATGATACTCTATTCTGCGTTTGCCGGATTGCTTCTTCTCTATTAAGACTTTTTTCACCCCAAACTACCCCATTTTTATGAGAAAGGTATATTTATCCATAGCCCTTGGCTTCTGCTGCCAGGGCATTCTGGCACAGCAGAGCTCCTACCGCTGGAAGGTGGAGGCAGAAGCTGGTGTCAGTTGCAGTGTGCTTGATACGGATGTATCGGGCTTGTCGGAGACTTATTATAAGGTGCGACCGGGTTTCACGGCTGCCATCGGTGCCGAATACAATATCGTAGATCAGCTGGCGGTAGGAGCGGGCATCCGCTTCGTTCAGCGCGACTACCTGTACCAGAACCTGGGCGGTGACTCCTGGAACACCCGATACAACAACAACTTCATCAGCATCCCACTCCATGTGGGCTACTATCTCCTCCATAATCCTTACCACGAGAAGGGATTGTGGATCAAGCCGCAGGTAGGCATCTATTACGACTACTTCACCTCCATGCATACCAAGGGTATGTATCCGATGAACATCATGGAGGGGTACAAGGGCGATGGTTCCTACATCCGCTATAACACCACCTACGATTTCAAGAAGAATGAGAACCATCTCCGCCGCAGTCTCTTTGGCGGCGAAGCAGGCATCAAGATAGGTTATTCCTTCGGCAAGATAGATGCCAGCGTAGGATATCAGTTCCAATACGGCTTCTCGCATATCTACCAGGAGAAAGCCCGTACCAGCAAGACTGCCCGCCGCAACTCCAGCCTCATCACTGCCTCGGCTGCCTATAAGTTCTAGCCCCATACGCCCTGAAAGGGCAGAAGCTCCTAGCCCAGGGCAACACCCTGGGTATAATAGCAGACAGCAATACGCCCTGTAAGGGCAAAAGCTTTTAAAACATATAATTTATGAGAACCCCTATATATATAAAAGGTGGAATGCGATGCCTCTTCGCCTTCTTCCTGGCGACAACCACCACGGGGATGTCGCTTACCAGTTGTGTGGCAGACAATGATGCCAACGAGAAATCGATTTCCGATTATTCCGATACCGATGTCAAGTCGTATGGCGACCTGTTCCAGGTTTTCTGGAGCGTGATGAACCAGCGCTACTGCACCCTCAACGAGCAGTCTGCCGTATCTTCGCAGACCTGGGACCAGGTGTACAAGGAATACAAACCCAAGTTTGATGCCCTGAAGACCTTCCAGCATACCTCCGCTTTCACCCAGCAGGAGATTCTGGAAGACAACGCCAAGGCAAAGCAGTATTTCCAGGAAATCATCGACAAGATCATCGACCAGCATTTCTATGTCAAGATTACCCTGCCCGTCTCCCACTCTTCTACGGAAACGGTGAGATTCAACAGCACGCTCCGCAACAAGACCGAGTATTTCCCACTGAATGCTCACTGGAACCATACCCGCGACCAGCTCAACCTGGATGGTACAGCCTTCGGCGAGATTACCTCAGATGGTTTCTGCATCATGGGCGGTTACCTGAAGGAGCAGCCGGGCACCTATTACCTCGGCTTCAACAAGTTTGCCCTCTACGAAAACTGTTTCCACGAGTATCAGAAGTCCTATCTTCCTGGCAATGCCGCCAGCACCTATCATCTGGATGCTTCCAAGATAACAGACAAGGCGAAGGAACTGATTACAGATGCAGGAAAGCGAGAGAAGGCTGAGCAGCAGGCAGCGCAGTTGCTTGCCGATATGGATAGCTATCTGGCTTCGGATGATGCAGCCCAAGCCTGCGATAAGATGGCGGCCTACAGCAACCAGGGAGATTATTCCGGTCTCTATGCTCTCGCCAGCGAGGCTTACGAGGTGGCACCGGGACTCCTCAAACTGTTGTCTATTACTGCTGATGCAAGCGGCATGGGCGAACAGATCCGACAGAAGCTGCAGGGCGATGCCCGTTACCAGCAGATGCTTTCAGCCTCCGGTTTTGCCAACTGGTATTGTCAGGCACTTGCCGATTACCTCTGGCACGAGCGGGAACTCTATGCTTACTGGAGCGACCTGAAGTTTACCTACAATCATCTCTGCGTAGAAGGTTACCGCCGCCTGTTCCTGGAGCCTCTGGCTAAGGGCGAGATCAAGAAGCTGATTCTCGACTTCCGTGGCAACGGAGGCGGAAGCGTGATAGACACCCGTCTGCTTACCGACTATCTCATCACCCAATCTGCCGTCTATGCCTACGTGCGCAAAAAAGAGGACAATAATCCATACAGTTATACGCCTTGGATTCCGCAGAAGATTACGGTAACGCCGAAGAGCCTGGGCAGAAACATCCCTACCGCCATCCTGCTCGACAACTACAGCGCCAGCATGTCGGAGGTGACAACCCTCATCCTGAAGAGTCAGGGCGACCACGTGAAGACGATAGGCAGAAACAGTTACGGAGCGCAGGCGATGCTCACTTCCGACAACGAAGCCAGCAATGGAGGATGGATAGGAAATGTAACCAGCTACCTCTACTTCTACATGCCGTTCTCGCTTACCAAGGATGCACAGGGCAACCTGCTGGAAAGTGTGGGAATCACCCCCGATTATCTGCTAGACGAGATGACCGGAGAGGAAAAGGAGAAGCTCTACCAGAACGATGCTTCGGCTGTGGATAGAGGTCTGAAGAAGGCGATGGAAGTTCTGAAATAGCCCCCAAAAGCCGGATTTTCCCGGTCTTTCATTCCTCCAATCACAAAAAAGAAATTCATCAAAATACAATATTTCATAAGCGAAGGTGTGCAAGTTACACTTTCGCTTTTATTTTTCTAAATACCAAGCACTTAGCTCCCCCCCCGAAATTGTGCTCCCACACATTTTGCACAATAATGCAAACGTTTGCATTTCATTTCCCTTGATTTCCATCAATTTTTTGAAGCATCTTTGAGAAAATCTTCCTACATTTGCAACCGAAAAGGAAACCCAACGGCATTCAATCGTGCTGCAAGGCTTATCCTATACAACTAAGTAAATGACGATAAATAAGAATAAGCAACTAGCATTATCCTTAAGAAAGAAAATCAACAGAATAAAATTATGATGATGAAGCAGAGATCGTTCAAACGAATACCGATGTTATTGCTGCTGATTCTCTCAACAGTAGTAACACGAGCGCAGGAGGTAGCGCTGAAGACCAACCTGCTTGGTTTGGCAACCACCTCGCTCAATGCTGGTCTAGAAATAGGCACGGGCAGGAAGAGCACTTTTCAGCTTTTCGGCGCCCTGAATCCCTGGAAGTTCTCAGGCGACAAGAAATTGCGCTACTGGAACGTAATGCCAGAGTACCGCTGGTACACCTGCCAGAAATTTGGAGGCCACTTCTTCGGCATCCATGCCCTTGGAGGTGAATACAACGTAAAAAATGTGGACCTGCCTTTCGGCATCTTGCCAAAGACAGAGAAAGGAAGACATTACGAAGGCTGGTATGTCGGTGGTGGCCTCACCTACGGATACCAATGGCTGCTGTCTGAGCATCTCAATCTCGAAGGATCCATCGGATTAGGATACATCTACAGCCCATACAAGCTCTACGGAAGATGTGACAAATGTCTTGACAAGGACCACCGCAACTATGTAGGTCCAACTAAAGCCGCCCTTTCCCTGATATACGCATTCTAGGAACGATATCACCGAGATAGCGAAAAACAAAATCAAACCCTCTTTTACAAGATGAAGAATATGAAGAAAATGAAGCTTTATGCGGTCATTTCGCCCCTTTGCATTCTGTTTGCACAGAGCGCATTGACTGTCCAAGCCCAGAAGATAGATGATTCGCAGCTACGGTTGGCTGGAGGCAAGATTCTGATAGACAGCGTCTTGACACAGAAGAAAAGCGACAGTCTCAAGGTTGCTTTCCGACTCCATCTCGATAGTCTGCAGCTCAAATCAGAGCAACAGCTGGTTTTCACTCCGCTTATTGCCGGAGAAGATACCATCGCCCTGAATCCCATTGTCATCAATGGCAAAAACCAGAACATCAGATACCTGCGCAAAAGCAGCAAACTGAAAAACAGCCAGGCAGTGGTAGTGAGACGCAGGAATGATACCGAACAGCAGGTGCTCTTCTCACAGACCCTTCCTTACAGGAAGTGGATGAAGGCTTTCAACCTCTCCATGACGGAAGACCTCTGCGGATGCGGCAACCTGATGGATCAGGATACCACCCAGATGGCGGTCATCAACCCAATACCCAAGATTGGTCGCGACCATTACGTGAAGCCAAAGGCTGAAGCCATCAAGGTAAGAGCCGAAAAGGGTGAAGCTTACCTGAGCTTCAAACTCAACAAGAGCGATATCCTCGCCGACTTCCGTGAGAATGCCACAGAGCTGAGAAAGATTACATCCACCATCGACCTCGTAAAGAACGACAAGGATGTGAGCATCACCAATATCGATATTCATGGCTATGCGTCGCCGGATGGTCCTTACGACAACAATGTGCGACTCGCCAACAATCGTGCGGCTGCCCTGCGCAATTATGTATGCAATCTCTACACTATCGATAAAAAGCTCTTCACCTATCACGCCACCCCGGAAGACTGGGAGGGATTCAAGAAGAAGGTGGAAGCAAGCAACTTAGCCGACAAGTCTGCCATCCTTGCCGTTGCCAACTCATCCTTGGCACCCGATGCAAAGGACCAGAAAATCAAGAAGCTTTATCCGGCTAGCTATCGCTACATCATGAGTGAGATTTATCCTCGTTTGCGCCACAGCGACTATACGGTAACCTATACCGTTCGTCCTTTCGACATTGAAGAGGCAAAGGTAATCCTGAAGACCAAGCCTCAGCAGTTGTCATTACAGGAGATGTATCTGGTGGCACAGACCTATGAGCCTGGTTCTCCAGAGTTCAACGAGGTATTTGATATTGCCGTCCGTCTCTTCCCTGATGATGAGACAGCCAATCTCAATGCCGCCTGCACAGATTTGCAGAAGGGCGACCTCGTAACTGCCGAAAAGCATCTTGCCAAGGCAGGAAACTCGAAGGAGGCTGAGCGCATCAGAAAGATCTACGAGGAAATGAAGGCGGAACAATAAAAGATATAATTAACAATAAAATCACATCAATCATGAGAATTAAACATTTTTTCGGATTAGCAGTGATAGCTGCTATGACAGCAAGTTGCTCTAGCAACAACGATTTAGTAGGGGGGGGTAATGGCTCAGGTGAGAATGAATCAGGTGCAAGCTATGCATCTTTCTCTATCAACTTGCCTACAACAAGAGGTACACGTGCTGATAATCCAGAATTTAAGCCAGGAGAGACTAACGAGTACGATGTATATAATGCTACTTTGCTGGTTTTCAAGAAGGGTACAACTGACGGTGAAGGTAATTATACTCTTGCTGAGAAAGTTGATTTGGGTTCAATGGAACCATGGAAGAGCCCAAGTGAAACTGGTGTAACTACCCAAGCCAAGATTACAGCAAAGCTTTCTGAAGTCAATAAGTCTGGCGATTACTTCGCATTGGTACTTTTGAACAATGGTTCTGGTGCAGATGAAAAGGTTACTTTGCCATCAGAGGGTGATAAGTTCTCTGATTGGAATGTAGCAGCCAAGGCTAATCTTGACAAATTTACAGATACCAAAAAGGGATTCTATATGGCAAATGCGCCTCTGTACAATTCTACCAATAAGAGCGTAACAACTTTAGTTCCTATCAAAAAAGAGAATATTTTCTCTACAGAGGCTCAGGCTTCTTCTGGCGAAGCAGCTGCTGATATCTACGTAGAGCGTGGTCTTGCTAAGGTTACATTGACTACTGCCACTAAGGATGAAAAAACTGTAGCTGCTGGTAGTTCATATGCAGACGATAAGGTTAAAATCAGCAACTGGGCTTTGGATGTTACCAATAAAAAGACATTCCCTATTCACAATGTTGATGGTTTGAGCACAGACTACACTGATATTTGGAAGAACGAAGCTGCAACAACAGGAGCATCTACTCAGCGTTTCGTAGATAACAATTCAGGAACACTTGCAAAGCGTGTATATTGGGGTAAAGACCCTAACTACGACAATGATGATTTACGCAAAACTGATGAGGCTGGCAAGACTGCTCGTGCAGCAGAGTTTAACTATGTTACAGCAAATACAAAAGTAACAGCAGACCCAACTAAACCATTGTACTGCCTCGAGAATACTTTCAACCTTGCAAATATGATGCAGGGACAGACCACTCGCGTCATTTTCAAGGCTAGCTATACTCCAAAAGGCTTTACTACAGAAGATGGTAATACCTTCTACAAGGTCGGTACAAGCGTCGCTCTTTGGAAGCAGAAGGATCTTGAGGATCACATCAAGGCTGCTGTTTCTAAGGTTATTTCAGTCACAACAACAGATGATATAACCATCAACCTGGCCGCAGATGGTAATAATATAACAACTGCAGGAAATCACGAAATTAAAGCATCAAACATTACTGTAGCAGGACATGTTGTTACAGATGCTGAAGTAAAAGCTATCAGCGAGAAGGTGGGTCTCACCCAAGACGCTGGTATCAGCACTTACGCAAATGGAGAGTCTTACTATATCGCTCGCATCAAGCACTTCGGTGATGCCCTAACTCCTTGGAATTCAGGTGAAGCCTACGATGGCAACAACCTCAAATACTTGGGTCGTTATGGTATGCTCCGTAACAACTGGTATGAGTTGGATGTACTAAACGTTAGTGGTCCTGGTTATCCTGACGTTCCAGAGGTTAAGCCTAACACTCCAGACGATGAGGATGACAAGTACATCAAGGTTAGCGTGAAGATCCTCGACTGGGCTAAGCGTTCACAGAGCGTTGATTTGTAATCAAGTATAACAACGAAAGGCGGAGCTTAGGCTCCCGCCTTCGTTAAAACATACGAGTTGTGTTTTCAGCTTCACCATAGTGGAAGCTAGAAACACAACCTGATATTCTGAAACATTATATTGATAATAACCAAAAAGCATCATGGCAAACAATAAGTTACATAGTTGGATCAAAAATATACGCATGGAATGGGGATTCGACAGCATGGCTGCTATCAGCCGTACCGCTGCTTTCGGAACCATCGTCGCTCTCGGCAGCATGCTCAGCAGCTGCAACGACTTGATGCACGACGACCTCCCTCCTTGCGATATGGGAGTCGACTTGCAGTTCAAGTACGACTACAACATCCAGCGCGCTGATATGTTCAACGATCATGTAGGCGGCGTCTGCGTGTTCATCTTCGATGAGCAGGGCAACCTAGTGGCTCGCCAGGATGCTGCCAACGAGGGAAAATCCCAACCCTTCAAAGACCCTAACTATGCCATGCGCATAGACTTGCAACCTGGCAAATACCGCTTCGCCACCTTCGCCTTCCAGAAGAAATACGAAGAGGCGCTGTCACAGGCTGGTGCCAAATTCCACATCGAAGCTCCAGCAGCAGGAGAAAACATCGAAAAACTCCGTGCCCGACTCGACAGAAATGCCGGAAAGGTAGAAAACCAGGCACTTCCGCTCGATACCCTCTGGCAGGGATTGAGCAACGAAACCGTAGAGGTGAAGGATCTTCAGATTACCCACCATACCATCAGTCTCATCAGAGACACCAAGCAGCTCACCATCAGTCTGCATCAGCTGGACGAACCAGCCGACATCCACGCCGAAGACTTCAGTTATCAGATAACTGATGCCAATGGCTACATCAATTACGACAATTCTCTCCTTCCAGACGAGGAGTTGACATACACCCCATACAAGACCTGGAACACCGAGTTCACCACTCCGGAGGGTACCGTACAGGAGCGTACCGCTCACGCCGCCCTGATGTTCTCCCGCCTCGTGTTGCATCCAGCAACCGAGAACGACAAGAATGCGATACTGAGCATCTGGAACAAGAAGACGGGCGAAGAAGTGGTCCGCATCAATCTAGCCGATTTTCTGGCACAGGGCCGTGGAGCATTCGAAGCAATGAACTATTCGGCACAGGAGTTCCTGGACAGAGAATACGACTACAAGCTGGACTTTTTCCTGAAAGGCGACAAGTGGCAATACGTTAAGTTGGGCATCTCCATCCTCGATTGGAGCAAGCGCATACAGCGAGCCGACTTATAATCTGATTCCACTTTGTCGAAATTAAACTATTGATATTAGTAAAGTAAAAGACAAAGTTATCATGAGAAGATTTCATATCTATATAGGTTTCATAGTTTGGTTGTTGACTAGTTTATTTGCAGTAAGTTGTAACGACGAGTTGGAGGGTAACGGATATACCCCCAACTCGTCAGGCAACCTGCAAGTCCTCGTGCCATTGGTACACAGCAACGGCACTCGTGCAGGAGAATCAGACCCGGCAGAAAACTTAACTTATAATGCCACAGAAGAAGAGTGCCGCATCAACAGCCTCCGACTTTTCGCTTTCCCTATAGACGGCAAAGGCACATTGCTCAATGAGTATCTCGGTGCTCCCGGTACCTCGTTCTATGAGCCTGGCAATTTTGAAGGAGGTGTGGATGTAGCCACATATACGCTGCGAATCGACCCCGGCACTTACCGCATCTATGTTGTGGCCAACATGGAGGATGTATTGAAGGATCAGACCATCGACACAGAGGACAAACTCAAAAAGGTAGTACTGAATTACATCCCCGAAGGTAAGCCCGGCATGCCTGCCTGTGGCAATATCCCTATGATTTATGAACCCTTAAAGGATACCAACATCACTGGTGATAGCAAGACCACCGACATTGTTGCCAACTTGAAGTTCACCTGTGTCAAGGTAAAACTCAACCTGCTCTTCGACCCTGCTGACTCTGAGATGCAGGAGGCTCTGAAGACCAACGGTCTGAAGATAAATGATATTACAGCAAATAATCTCTCTCAATCCACCAGCTTGGTATGGGGAGGAAAGTTCTACGCTTCTGACAAAGAGGACGTAAGCGGAATTATCAGTTCCAAAATGTATAAGCAATCTTCTGAAGCCAGCGCCGCAGGATCATTCTTCTCTGATTGGACACGCGACGACACCAACAAGAACAAGAGCAATGCGGATGTAATCACTGCTGTGGGTACTGCCGCAGCGGCTCCCTCAAACATAAAGGACAAATGGCTCTTCCAGGGTACATACTATCTGCCTGAGCGCTATATCAAAACCAACGACCAGCAGTCGTTCCTCACACTGAGCAGCATGATTGGCGCCAATGACAACAGCTACAACATCCCATTGGGCCACACCGACAATCCAAAGGCAGAGCCACGCCGCACATTCCCCCGCGGTACCTACTACGAGATTATCGGTAACCTGAAGACAATAGGCAATATCACCCTCGACTGCCAGGTCCATGTCAAGGACTGGGAACCTGCGGATCTTGATGCAGACTTCAGCCATACCACACTGTGGGTAAACAAGACAAGCGCTCAAATAACCTCCATAGAGGAAGACTCTATTTCCTACAAGTCAAATTGGGTGAATGTGGAGTTTGGTTGCGATGAGATTGTTGATGGTAAGCCCCTCGTCGTTGAAGCTAAAAGAGATGAGGTCAATCATATTATCACCTTTAGGATTAATCCCGAGATTCCCATGAGTGCTTATGGAGAAGGTAAAATTCATCCGAAAGGAAAGACCAAGATATGGCTGAAGGCTAACAACCTGAAGAAATATCTGGATGTAGACTACAATGTAGAACCTCTGTTTGAGGTTGATCCATTGGAGGTAATCATCTATTATGAGGCAAGTGCAAAAACCAACACAAAGGTATTCACTTGGGTTACAAACTTGGGAGGTATCGTGCTTCCTGACAATCAGACTTCCACCATTGGTAAATCAACTATCAATATATCGAAGACATCCGATAAAAACGCTCCCAAGGGAACATTCCAGGTGGAGGCTACAACCGACCCTGTAACAACTACAGTGCATACATTCCAAGTACGCTCAAGAGACTCGTATAGTGACAACTATGAGTACAGAGATATTAAAGTAACAGTAAGACCTCCGGTTGGCAATTACCGTATCTATTTCCGTGCCATTAATGACAGGTCGTCAAATAATGGCAAGTTTGGTACTAAACAATTCCAAGGTATTTTGCCTGAATACGATGGAACAGGTAATAACAATAACAACTGGAACGATTCTTGGAGAGGAGAAGGTTGGGACAATGGGATACAAACAAGTAGACATAATGTATATATTTATTCTCAAAAGGGTGAAACGACAGGAACAGCAATACCTAAAGAAAATGTGTGGTATTTTAATAATAGATATGATGAACCACATCAGCATGATAACGCCAGCCGCATGACTGGAGATGAGAATAATCCAGGATGGTACTATAAGGACATGGATATTAATGCTAAAGGATATAGGTGGGATAAACAGCCTTATGATGAAAATGATAATGTCAAGATTAAGCCTGGCGAGACATTGATGATATTCTACAGCTTCAACAACGATGGTGCGGACCTTCACCGCTGCCCTCAGCACATGGAGCCTGGTATCCCCCTTTTTAACTATGAGGATAGAGAAGGTTGGATACTTTACGACCCGACAACAGACCCTTATTATCGTATTTTCGATGAGAAGCCGATAGTTAAGGATATCAATTATGTTGTCTATACCAAGAATAAAGTATTAGGCTGGGCGTTTAAGTTCGGTGTCGCAACAGACAATCCGACATCCTCAGGAAGTAATGACCAATATACACATTGGGACAACACTTGGGATGGTCACAGCGCCAATAGTTTTAATAGCGAACAAGTATCAGGAGGCTGGTGGAAGACAACGATAAGGTTAAAAGCGGTTGACGGCTATCATGAGAAGGGTATAGTCCTTCAGTTTGAAAAGGATGTCTATGATGAGAAATATACCCTTTTCGGAGGTAGAAGTTATGAGAAGCATAACGATACAGGATATTATGATAATAATAGCTGGCATCCAGGTAAACCATCAGGTGTATAAACAAGTAAAGTAAGTAAGGAAATGAAAAAGATAATATCTCTTTTAGTGGCACTGCTGACATTGGCAGCATGTAGCGACACTTTGAACGAAGGTTCCACCCCAAGCAACAAGAATGGGGTGGAAGATGGGGGCATCACGTTCACCATCAACCTTCCCGACTTTACAAAAGAAGAGCTGACAAGAGCTGGAAGTTTAGCGCATCTCCATGCTATAACATACGACAAAAACAATAATTGTTTGTCCTGCCAAGAAATTTCCACAGGCAATGTCACAATAGATGAGAATGGCAAGGCTAAGGTCAAGCTCCCTTTGGCAAATGATGCGGAAACCATCCATATTGTAGCATATGTTTCGTCATTGACCAAAGAGCAATGCCAGGGTGGTTTAGACCAGGCAACAGTAAGCGGAACTATTGATATGGACAAGCCGATCTGCTGGGGCTATGCCCAAATTTCAGATTTATTGAACAATCCTGACTATGAGGTAACGCTTTTGCGAATGTTTGCCAAGGTTAAGGTTGTAGAGGAATCAAAGCCATCTGCTGATTTTATTGGTGACGGCACATTCACACTTGCAGGCTATAAACTCTACAATGCCGCCGACCAAGGAGCCATCGCTCCAACAAGTCTTGATTATAACGCAACAACCCCAAACATCCCTACCACTGTAACCTATAATAGCAATAGTGGAGATTGGACAACCGCAGAAATTCCGTTCTATGAGTCTGCTGCTGCGGCAAATCAAGCCTACCTGATTATAAAAGGTGAGTATAACGGAAAAGAAGGCTACTACAAAGTTGCGTTCTATAACGGAGACAATACTTTCATGAGCCTGCTCCGCAACCATGCCTATACTGTAAAAATCATACATGTCAATACGGAAGGCTGGGATACAGAAGCAAAGGCTATGGCTGACCCATACCCGGAGAATCGTATGAAAGTGGATGTAATAGATGACAATCCCAACATCACAGATATGATAGCTTGCAAGGACTATCATCTAGGCGTAAGCGACCAGGTAAGCGCGGCATGGAATGAATCCACTACCGCCACACTTGTCACCACCATTAAGGACGGTTCGTGGGAAGTGGAATCTAAGGATGTTGATTGGATTGGCCAAATCAGTACTACCGAAACGATTGACATACCGGATGCACCAAACTTAACATCTGGAAAGAAATACCGTCTCTCCATCCCACTAACAGAGAACCGCTACTCAGAAGAAACACGAGAAGGACATGTCGTAGTCAGGTCTGGTGACTTGACCCGCACCATCACCGTGACCCAGAAAGGTAAGGACTTCAAGCATTCTGACAGAACCGTAAAGCTTGTAACATCCAGCAATGTGGGCACATCGGAAGAGTATGATGACTATTTCAACAAATTCCTGCTAGGTACTCAAGGTATCAGACCGAAGGATATGCAGAATGATATTGTCAGAAACGATGGTCTGCACTTCGGTGTGGGAACCAACGAGTTCAGCTACTTGATTCCGAAGAAAGCAAGTGACAAAGTGACGATGGGCGCAAGCAGCGACAAGTTTACGGTAACGGATAATAGAGACGGCAACTGGAAAGTGACGCTGAACAGCGGTGCTGACAACTATGACATCTGGACCGGCGACTTCACCATCACCTATCAGGAGAATGGACACGACATTGCTATCAAGTATCCCGTTTATCATTGTGGACTCTTCCACAAGATAGATGCCAGCAACCATCAACCGCCTGTTGATCAATCTCCTGTCAGCGGCCGTTTCTACTACGGTGTAGTGAAGGTGAAAGGAAAGAGTACAACATACGTCATGCTCGACCGCAACCTCGGAGCCTCCAGCGACAGATGCTATGCTCCGGGCACCAAGGCGTTGGAAGCTAACAAGGGTGCTATTGGCGGATACTTCTATATTGCCAAAGAAAAGCAGAATCAGACAGATGCGGGTAATATCATCAACAATCTGCCTCAAGGTTTCACTATTCCCGAGAATAGTGTGTTCCAAGACATCATAGACGGCGGTAATCTGAAAGAGAAGACCCGCTACACCTTGTCGGGCGAGGCGTACAACAGTGTTGAGATAACAACAACAGACAATTCGGAGCTGCCCGTAATCTATTTGCCAGCCACAGGATATGTGGAGGGTGAGGCTTTCAGAAATGTCACCCATGTCAGCCTATGGACCCGCACGCTACTCTCAGGAAATCAGGGTTTCGACACCACCAGTCCTGAGTATGGCTTCTGGTATCGCTATTTAGATGTGTATGGTAAGATTTGCACCATGTCGAATCTCCGCTTCGTAAGCGGTAGTGCAGGTAAAAACACCGGGACTTACAGGGCCATGCCAATCCGCCTGGTACATGTTCCGTAATAAACATAAGATAAGTGATAAATATTATAACATCTTTTACTTATATATAAATAAAGTTCAAAAACAGCTGTTTTAAAAAGAAGGGTTGGGTTTTCGTGAGAAAGTCCAGCCCTTCATTTTGTCAGGATACTCCTGACAAGGGGTCAAGACGTCACTGAGAGGTCGTCATGATAGTACTGACGAGTGGTAAAGACGCTTCCATCGCTTATTGCCTCACTACGGCATTATATTGCCCTTTACCTGGGCAATATAATGCCATTGCCAGGCACAAAACGATACGTCGGGAGAGAAAATCCCCACTCTCTTTTTTACTCTTCACTCTTCACCAAATCGCCTGAAACCCCGATAAACACTGGGGTTCCGAGAGGTGAAGAGTTGGCTCAACTCTTCACCACTCTTCACCCACTCTTCACCTGGATATTTTATTCATCGGATTACGCTGAGTTAACAGAGCATTCTTGCTCCACGGATTACGCACGGATTCCGTCAGGCGTCTGTCTTCCGTGAGGCGTCCCAGCGGATTTGCAACCGTCAGGCGTCCCAGCGGATTTGCAATCCGCTGTAAAAAAATGTTCGACCTATGAAACCGGGGGATTTGCAATCCCCCCTCAATCTATAAACAGCTAGCGAAAAAATCTGGGGTGAAGAGTGGTGAAGAGTCGAGCGCACTCTTCACCCTACCAAAACAACTCATACGCAAGTCCTTACGCCACTCCGGTGAAGAGTGAAGAGTTTTTTTGAAATTAGCGGATAATCGTTACAAGTTACAGCGGATTACAAATCCGCAAAAAAAAGGTCGAACATTTTTTAACAGCGGATTGCAAATCCGCTGGGACGCCTAACGGAAGACAGCCACCTCACGCATTGCAAATCCGCTGGGACGCCTAACGGAAGACAGCCACCTCACGTATTACAAATTCGCTGGGACGCCTCACGGAAGATAGGAAGATTTAAAATAAATATCCGCCCACCAGCTGATTTCCACTTGCACAACAGGTGTTGGGCGAGCGCATATCAGCTGTTATGCAAGCGCACAACAGCTGTTGTGCGGCTGGAGGAATAGGCTTTTCCGGCTTATACTATTAGTTCTTCTGGCAACAAGTAAAGGTTACTCCGAAGACTTTATACGATAAAACGATGCAGCAACGATAATACTTACAAGGCACAGCGATAGTACTTACAAGATTGCATCTAACGAGATAACTTCGAAAAACAGGAAGATAGGATTAGTATAATTTTCATTAAAAAAGCAACCTAAAAGTTGCAACAAATCGTTTTTATTCATATCTTTGCATTATAAAAGCATTAAAGATATGAAGTTTGCTAGAATCATCCCTGGTTATGATCATCTCTGGGCTGTTAGAGATGAAAGTCAAAAAGCAGATGAGCTCACTCGTTTGTTTCAAAAGTGGAATAATGCCAATTATCTACTGGACTTCTTTCTAGCTAATCTTGAAGACTTACAAGGATTCTTCCATATTGAAAAAATAAGCGACGCTATTAAAGATACAATGGAAGATGCAGAGGAGTTGGAAAGACTAATTCTGGAATTTCCATATACAGAACATCTAGACGAACTATTTCATCCTTTAAGTCTTTCAGACAATAGAATGAGAGAGTTAACTAGAGAAAAAGCAAGAAACTGGGATAGAAAGAAACATGCTAGCTGGCTTAGAATATACGCTATCAGAATAGAGCCTAATGTATATATTATCACAGGAGGTACTATTAAGCTAACTGCTAAGATGCAAGATAGAGAACATACCCAAATAGAACTTGACAAACTGAATATTTGCCGAGAATATTTAATACAGAACGGAGTGTTCGATCAAGATAGTTTTATTGATTATATAAAGGAGGAATAAATATGAAAGAGAAAACATTAAGATTCTTAGAGGCACATGAAAGCCATGAAGCCTCTTCATTTGTAGATGAAGCCAAGTGGAGACAGGAAAACAATGCCTGGATAAGATGGTCGCAGAGCATTGCCCTAAAAATTGTTGATTTCATGCAAGAGAACAATTTATCAAGGGCTGATATTGCTGAGCGGTTGGGATGTACGCCACAATACGTGAGTAAAATATTGTCAGGAAAGACTAACTTCTCGTTCAAAACTATTGCAGAAATTGAACGCCGACTTGGTATTTCATGTATGGAAAAAGCTTTTGCATAATGCCTGAAAACTCTCGCAATCCACTCTTCACCCTACTAAAGCAACTCATACACAAGCACTTACACCAGTTTGGTAAAGGGTGAAGAGTATTTTTGAAATTGGCGGATAATCGTTACATATTACAGCGGATTACAAATCCGCAAAGAAAAGGTCGAACATTTTTTAACAGCGGATTGCAAATCCGCTGGGACGCCTAGCGGTAGTACTTACAAGGCACAACAATATCTGCGTCATCGGCGAATTGAAAATCGGCGGCCGAAGGGAAAGCCAAATCTGCGTGACTTTCTTCAAAGACCGAACAGGTCGAAAATCTGTGTATATCTGTGAAATCTGTGGGACATAAAAAGTAAACTCAGCGCAATCCGATGAATAAAATATCCATGGAAAGCGAATTATGATACTAGCGTGCTAATCAACCAGCAGAGGATAAAAAGGTGGATTTTCAGCAGAAAATCCACCTTTTACACTATATTCTCCATTTTGTCCACCTCTTTTCCGTGTATTTTGTGTACTTTTGCGGCTGTGTATGAATCGCAGCAGGAAGTAACTTCCAAAAGCTGCGGCTTCATGCTACCAGCAAATAACAAGCAACAAAATAAAAACAAGCCTAAAGAATAAACAATGAATAAGAAAAGACATTTTTTGCTCTCGGCTGTGCTCGCCACAACATTGGCAGCCAATGCCCAGGTAACCATCAACGTAGATGCCTCTAACCCAGGCGTCAAGGTTTCACCTAATTTATATGGTATCTTCTTCGAGGATATCAACCATGCTGCCGATGGCGGTCTCTATGCCGAACTCATCAGCAACCGCTCCTTCGAAGATGATGAAAAGAACATCCCTACCTGGAAAACTTCCGCACAGGAAGGTGCAAAAATCCAGACACAACTCATCAACAAGGGTCTGCTCAACAAGGCACAGGGCAAGGCTCTCCAGCTTACCATTGCTGCCAAACCTGCTGCCACAGCCTCTCTCATCAACGAAGGCTTCTGGGGCATCAATGCCGTACAGGGCAGAACCTACAAGCTCTCTTTCTGGGCAAAGGGTAGCTACAAGGGCGGATTGAAGGCTCGACTCACCAACGCAAAGGGCGACAAGGTGTATGCTGAAACATCCCTCAATGCCAAGGTAGGCAAGAAGTGGACCAAATATACAGCTGAACTTACAGCCAATGCCAACGATGCGAAAGCACAGTTTGAACTCGTAGCCGACGGCAAGGGTACCATCGTTCTCGACGTGGTTAGCCTCTTCCCTCCTACTTTCAAGAATCGCGAGAACGGCTTGCGCCCTGATTTGGCTCAGCTGCTCTATAACATCCATCCTAAGTTCGTCCGCTTCCCAGGCGGTTGCTACGTAGAGGGACAGGAGTCTCCAGAGAATGCATTCCACTGGGAGAAGACCATCGGTCCTATCGAGGAGCGTCCGGGACATAAGAACGTGAACTGGCGCTACCGCACCAGCGACGGTATGGGATTCGATGAGT
>ENA-OZSK01000120-OZSK01000120.1-human-gut-metagenome-genome-assembly--contig:-NODE-120-length-18588-cov-7.892786_pt1 | contig 18588 bp, 22 predicted proteins | sample MGYA00244117_ERZ653956 | MGnify/ENA primary metagenome ERZ653956 (study PRJEB26926, sample SAMN06164473) | human gut metagenome | biome: ENVO:00009003; feature: ENVO:2100002; material: ENVO:00002003... | reverse complement strand
CTCGTGGGCTCGGAGATGTGTATAAGAGACAGTTTTTTCGACTATTTTAAAATCAAAAAAACTGCTGTTTGAATTATTCAAACAACAGTCTTTTCCCATATTTTATTTGATTCATTCTTACAATATTAAATGATTTTACTAATCTGTTCTTTCAGCAGTTCAATATCATCGCAATATCCAATTATTTTCTTAAGAATCTCTACATCATTATTCTTCATAAAGAACCACCCCCTCATTTTGAATATTGTCTAAAAATATCTTGTCTTTTATACCCGTCGTAACGACATCAACATGACACTGTAATTCATCTTCTAAATCATACACGAACGCCATGTACTTTATTAAACTCGTCATCTTTCCTTTATCCACATAAAGATCTACATCACTGTCATCATTTGCTTATCCTCTTGCATAAGAACCAAACAAACACATACGAGATATGCCATGTTTTTTTGCAATTGGTATTGTTTTATCTTTGATTTCTTCAATTGTATAACACATCATACATACCTCCCTCTCAAAATATGCAAGCAAGTAATTTTATGTTTATTATACCACAAGAATCCCGCCTAGCATACACCAAACGGGATTCTTATATTTTTCTGTATGACTGACACTTACTGTTTATTCTTTCTGCTCTTTGCGAACACACAGCCAGCTCCAACAAAGCATGCGCAGCTTGCAAGAACTGCTATATAAACGATCGGGGTTGTATCACCTGTTTTTACGAGCTTAGAATCTTTACCGGTCTTATCTTCGGTTGTACCTGTATCTTTAGTAGTCTCTGAAGATATTGTTGATTCTGTATCTTCCATCTCACCGGTATGTTCCTCGGTGGTATCTTCATCACTGTCTGAATCTGTATCCTCCGTGGTTGCTTTCTGAGTTGTCTCGGTTGTAGCATCCTCGGTCGTAACTTTTTCTGTCGTTTCTTCTTCAGTCGTCACATTCTCCGTTGTCGTCTCCTGTATAACCGGTATAGCGGCTGTCTCTACCTTTCCACAAACAGTACATTCATGCTTCTTTATTCCTGTAGCAGATGTTGTGGCTGCTGTTACAACCTGCCATGCGCCATACTGATGACCCTTTGCCGCAACTACTGTATCAAGAAGTGTGATTTCCTGTTCACCGTCTGCATCACGGAAATATTTGCCGCATTCATCGCAGTACCAGTATGCGATATTTCCTTCATCCAGACAGGTGGCTTCTCCGGCAGATACTGCCTTCATATTATGTACATGCTTCTTATTGATTGCAAATGAATCAACCACGCTCATATCACTGGTTCTATATGTTGTTACCTTAAACTGGCTGTCTGACACATCTACTCTTGAAATGTTTGGAACATTTTCCTGATTCATCACTCTGGAATATGGGAAGCTTGCATTCTTGATCGTGTAGAACTTGGAACCAGATGCAGAGTTTAATGTCACATATAAGATTCCTGTTGGATTTGTGATCGATGAATAATCGGCATCATTATAGATCGATGCATCTGTCATCGGATCAAGTCCATCCATCATGTAGGTTCTGCAATATACATGGTCATGTCCCATAAGAACCACATCGATATCAAGATCCTTGAATACCGGAACCAGTTCCTCTCGTCTTGTCAATATGCCGCTCTCCAAAGAATGGCTTGCTACGGAATAAATGGAGTGATGGAATACAACCACCTTCCATGTAATATCCTGACCTGCAGTTGCCTGCATTGCCTGTTCCATAAATGCCTTATGCTCGGCTGTCGATGTATTGTTACTGTTCAGTGCAAGGAACAGTACATGATTGTATACGAAATAATAGTCTCCGCCTGCTGCAGTCGTTCCATAGCTGCTTTCATTCGGATTGTTAAAATGCTGATCGTACGCCGCAGAACCGGAATCATGGTTACCTACCACTGTTGCGGTTGGAAGATCAAGTAAAGTATCATGCTCCAGATATCCGTCGTACTGATCTTCATTTGATGCTGTATTTACCTGATCACCTGCTGATAACAGGAAGTCCACACCGTCAAATGCACTGTTGCCGGAAATCAGCTTTAGCGTCTTCTCCCATCCGTCTGTATCGTTTACAGAACTTCCGCTTGCACCGATCTGTGGATCACCTGCTGCTGCAAATGAGAATGCGCCTGTTCCACCGGTTGTAAAGGAACGGATCTCTGACTTTGTCTCTCCATTTACCAACTGATAAGCATATGTCGTATCAGCTGACAGTCCGGTTGCTGTCGTCTGATAGTTGTAGTAACCGGATTTGTTGGATGCAGTTTCATTTGCCGTGAAGCTCTTTGCATCTGCCGGCATCTCGTTCCCACTGACTTCTGAATTCTTAGCAACCAGAAGTGTGCCTGTTCCATCAACATCTGCATACCAGGTTACATTGATCTCAGACGCATCCTTACCAACCGTCCATGAGATATTCTTCTGTGTATATACCGGTACGGATACTGTCGTCTCAAATGTAAGAGTCGGCATATCAAAATAAATATATGAGTGCATAGATGTAATGCTTGCAATGTTCGGCGATGTAAGAGTCGGCATATCAAAATAAATATCCGAGCTGGATGAGCGTCCCTGATGAAGCTCTACTGCTATAACATTTTTTCCATCCTTCACTGCCGCAAGTGCTGCCGGATCACTGGTACTGATCGTTCCAGTCTTTGGATCGCCGGCATTGGAACCGCCATACTGAAGATTGCCTGTTATGCTGTCATCATCAAAGCCTGCAATCTTCACACCATTTACATATACGGTTGCTGCATCATCATAGATCACACTTCCTGATATCTTCGTTACCTTAGAAGCATCCGGTATCGTTACATCCGTACGGAAGAAAAACGCTTCAATATCGGTTGTTCCATCTGCCTTGTACTGTGTTAATAATGTCTTTGGTGTACATCCGCCACCCAGATCATTGATTTTTCCTTTCTTTGCTCCAAAAGGACCTGTCGCTGTCTTCCATGCAGATATGTCATAGTCATCCTTGGTCCAGCTTGTCCGGTCATAGCCTGCTGCTATGCTGTCGCCTGCCGGGTCGCTTCCATCATCCAGATAACTCCATGTTACATTTCCATCCATTGTTACATCATTCTCTGCTGCCCTTGTCTGAAAAAGGGGCTGTGCCATCGTTGCTACCAACAATAATGACAAAAGTGCAGAAAGTCTTCCTGTTGTCTTACGTCTGTGTTTTTTCATTCATTTTCCTCTTTTCATCTTTTCATTTTATCTATGTGAAATGCGCATTGCTGCGCAGATTCCTGTCGTTATCGGTACGGTAAGGATCACTCCGATCGTTGCACTCAATCCCTGTGCAAGCTCGATCGCCAGGTAGTCCGATGATATGAACTGTGTCCGGCTCACTCCATAGGCGGTTAATACCAGCATCGTATTGAGTGCCGTTCCCGCAAATGCAAGGATCAGCGTATTGCTCATGGTTCCGATCATATCTTTTCCGATATTAAATCCCGACTTCATAACCTGTCGAGCGGTTACCGAAGGATCTACAGCGACCAGTTCCATAAGCGCTGCCGTAAGGGAAACTGCCACATCCATAACGGCTCCAAGGGAAGATACCAGAACGCCTGCGATCAGAAGTGATCGAACCGAAAGTCCTGTCGCTCCCTGAATGACCAGTAGTTCTTCCGCATTGTCACTGTTAAATCCTGTAAGATGTAAGGTTTTTGAACTTATGTAAAAAATAATTCCTGTTACTGCAACTCCAAGTACAGTAGCAAGTGCGGATACAGCCGTCCGTCTGCTGCAGCCATTTAACAACAACAGGCTGACTGCTGTTCCTGTTAATATGGTCAGGATTGAGACAATTACAGGAGGAAATCCGTGGTAGATCGCCTGAACCATAAACAGTACTACCAGAAGAAGTGTAAAAACGACACCGGCTAATGCCCGTAAGCCTTTTCCTTTTCCCACAAACAACATTACCGCGGCAAATACCACCACAAGGATGCCAAGTGGCAGGCACCTGTCATAATTGAATACTGTGTAGTAGGGAGCTACTCCCTCCGGCATATCTGCACATACGATTATTTTCTGATTAGCATTTACATAGATGTTATGTGTCTGCGACAAATAATTATCAATCGATACTTTGTCGCCTTTCTGATCTCCTTCCAGAATCAGAACTGTAAGCTCCTGTTCCCCAAGATATCTGGAATGATCATATGGATCTGTCTCCAGCCGCTCATTATCGACAGATACTACCCGCCCTCTTACGAATGTCCTGCTGTCGTTGTTGTACATTGTATAGCTGTTGATCCGATCCCAATCAAATGAACCTGCCGCCAGAAGAAAGGCTGCTCCGATCAGGAAAACCGCGATATATACTGCATTTCTTCTCACAAATAAAACAAGATGCCCACCTGTTTTTTCATCCGTTTCCCTTATCGTTTTGTCTTTTTTCTCTGTCTCTTTCATTTCCGGCTGCCTGCTCCTTATACATATGAGGCGAACCTGCCTGCTCCTTGAGGTGGTCTCACTTCATTTCTGTATTTATTATAGATATGCCTGCATGTGCCTGCTATCACACTTCCGTAAAGATTGCAAGGGGCATATATTTCTTTTGTAAAATTCACGAAAAAACAGGCAGTCCCGTTATAAGACTGCCTGTTGGTTATATTTGTGTTGTCTTTGAAAAATAAAGGCAATTAAAAATAGATAACCATGTTCCAGGTTATCTACTCTTAATGTCTGATTTATTCATTTTTAGAATCTGTAATTGATCAAACATACAATTTCCAGTTTTTTAACTGTAACAAACTATCGTAATACATTCGATCTTGAATAAATGTAAAACAGCTCTTGTGTATATTTATAGCCTTCTTCCATCTGCTCAAAAGAACTATCAAATTCTTCAAAGCCACTCTCATCCATCTCATGTGCAGGGCTTTCAACATATTTCCACATTTTTCCCTCAAGAGCATCCTCGTCAAGAACTTTTACCATAAGAGCAACCGGGTATACATCTTTGTCTATACACACATTATATCGCTTACAATTTTTAAATCCATAACAAGCATAATTTTCTGGATTCCCCCAAATCGCTATCGTGTCAAAGCCCAGCTTTCTTGCTGCCTCCAATGAATGTTCAAGAAGCTTTCTTCCATAGCCCTTTCTTTGATAGTCGGGATGAATTGTAAATGGGCCGAAAGATAAGATTTCTTTTTCTGTTCCATCCATAGCAACCAGCTTTGCCTTCACATAAATAATAGAACCAATTATTTTCCCATCCTCTTCTAATACAAAATCTAATTCCGGAATAAAATCTTCACTATTTCGAACCAAATGGGCAAAATAATGTTCATTGCATCCCGGCACAGACAAGTTCCAAAATGTCTCCTTTATCATTTCCTCTACAACTCTATAATCATCTGTTTTTTCATTTCTTATAATCATTTCACGTTCTCTCCTTATATTGCAATTTTCTCCAAACTCAAAAAGGCATCCGTTAACCAAATGACAGATGCCCATGTTTTAATTTAACTACTTAAGATATCCCTCTCCACCCATTAGCATTGTCATTTTCTCAATCCTTTCAAGCGGAAATGGTGGATGGCCAATAGGTTTCATTGCAATTGACATTAGCTTCATTGGATTATCATCTGCCGCAACTCTGTTAGAACTCAATGCTCCGCACATCTTACATCGGTGAATAATAGCCCATTCGCCCTTATTTTTACCCATACTGATACTGGTTCCATATGACCACCGCAATCGGACTCTCGGTCTCCTGGTTCAACATCAACATGTAGACTGTACAGACAATTCGGGCAATGATTTCTATGGTCACTTCCTGCCCCTTCTGGAGCTACAGTTCTTCCACAATTTTTACAAACAAACGTTTCGTTACAGGGATGCGTCTTATAATATCCCTTTTCGTATTGCTTGCGCTTGTTTTCTCTATTCATTGTTGAATCCTCCATCTTGATTTTTTGAGGATTCATATTCACGTATTATTCCTTGAATTCTTTTTTCTGAAAGAAAAAACATTTTGCCAAGTTCTGCGATAGTTTCACCCGAATTGAATCTACTTACTATCTCCTTGTTTCGCTTTGCAAGCCTGTTTTTGGCACCGTTCTTTTCACCCCAGCCCATTGCTTTCTCACTCCTGCGCGGGATATATAAAACTTTGCCATCAACATATTTTTGAATTTCTCTAATCAAGTCTTCTGGCAAGACTTCATCTGCATTAACATAGCTCATATGCGTCCTCCTAATTGTCACCTTAGGATGCAATGGCTATAGCATTTAATTTTTTTTGCAATAGCCACTGCTATCGCACAATTACCTTATAATTCTTCATAAAACTCTCTTTGAACCTTTCTGGTTGTATTTTGTTCAGAATACCATACGCAAACTATAACAACAACCTCTAATTCGATTTAAATCGAAATCAATTTCTCAATATAACATGTTAATAAAATTCTAATGGAACAAAATTGCTGCACGACGGTCTGCCAAGGCTGTCTTTCTTATCATTTTTCTAAAACAAATCGTGCTACTTTAACATTTCCATCCATTTCCATAGACACTATATTAAATCCACATTTTTCTGTATAAAACTTTACATTTTCCTTTTTATCTATGGGTGTAACTAAGGTAATTTTATCCCAATCCCTATAGTGTGATGTTACAAATCTAATTGCTTGCGTTCCAATTCCTTTTCCTTGAAACTCTGGGACAACACACAAACACCCAACTTCATATATTCCCATTTCCACTTTTTTACAAGAAACACAACCGACCGGTTCACCATTATATAAAATAATAAATTTTGGATATTCTATTATAGATTTTTCCATCATCTCTTTAGTCTTTCCATACGCCGGACATTCACCATATTTAATATAATCACTATAAAATGCAAAATTATAAATATCTATTAGCAATTCTGCATCCGTAATATCTGCTTTTCTATATTCAATCTTCATAAACAATACCTCTCCAAATTCCGATTTTTCTTTCCCGTATTAATTGCTATATGTTTTCACTTGAATAATTAAGCATTTTTCCAAACAAAAATTTAAGAAATCTTATACATATCATTCTTGTAGAACATTATTAAATCGCTTTTTTCAGAATTTCTTAGAACGACAAGGACATTAAACACATCTGGGAATGGCGAAATCATCCCCATACATGCCATGCCAAAATTCAATCCATTTAATACTCTAAATTCAGCAGGACTAATTACAAATAATATAAATGGAACTAACCCAAGAACAAATGGCAACAGGCACATCAATATAAACCGATCTCGCCTCAATGGATATGATGCTAATGCAACAAATGTTGCCTTTCCTTTTATTCTGCCTATTGTTACATCTGCTTCCTTAGGATAAACAATTCCATGTAACCACTCATGAATTATTAACAGTAAAAAACCGAAAGCAAATCCGACCAGAATAAATATTGGCGAGATTACAACGGTCTTGCATATTATCGTTTTACAAAGCATAGCAATAAAAAGGATAACACATAAAATTACAGCAATTGGCACTGCTTTTTTCATCAGTTCACCAACACTCTGCGGTGTTTCTATCTTTACTGCACCATCCAGCAAATTTCCTGTTTGATATTTATTTATATCGTTTATTGACCACACAATTTTTATCATATTAAATTCCTTTATTCATTACCTCCTGAACTTTTATCAGAAAAGCCGCTAGAAGTTTTCTTCTCCATCACATAGTTTTTAAGTGTAATTCCCATCCCCTGATAATTTATATGGACATACAGCCTAGCCAGACAGCCAGATTGATCAATGTCTCCAAATCCAACAACCTCATCATCCTCCACTGCAACCACTGTTTTATGATTTAAAAAAGAGTGGTTCCATTCTTGTAAATCTACGCTACCGGTTGCCCATGCATTTAACTGTTCTTCTGTATAATCCTTTACATTTATGCTATGTACCGTATTGTAGAACAATTGCGCCATCTGCTCACAGTCAGTTGACTTGTATTCTCTAAGTTCCATCTTTTATCCTCATAAACTGGAATTGAGATTTCATGTATTCCAAGGGATTTAATAACTGTTATATTTTATTATCAAATATCTCTGAATCCCTTGAAAACACTAAGTTTGTCGCAGGTGATCTTTCCCTTAGACTTTCCCTTATGTTATATCTTCCCATATGGATTTATGAACCCTGATAAGGGAAAATACAAGGAAAAGAAAATCCTCTAAAACAGTATAACACAAAATAAAAACGACATGGTGAACTGATTGAAATGCTTCTGATTTTTGTAACAAATGATTGATTGAATGATAAGGAGATTTGATACGATGAGAACAATATTTGCAGAATACAATCCACAACGCAACAGCATTGATGTTTATACTTCTGCTGGCTATATGCTCCGCATTGACTGCTGGGAAGCAGAAAAGAATTTAAAAACAACACCCAGATTAGATTGTGCATTAAATGCACTTGCTATTGATGAACCACTTGAATATGCAAGACTATACCTTGATGGAACTATGCAGATGTGGGTTGATGCCGAAGATTCATTTTATTTATGATGATTATACTGTCACTCCTAGTGTCTCCAGAGAGTGACAGTTTCATTGTCATTTTGAGCTCGTCTTTTTTAAGACAAGCCTCGTATATTTATTTGTAAGCTGCGTTCGCTTCTTCTTGAGTGATTTTCCCAGTTTTAACAGCATCAGAAATTGCTTCGTCTAATTTAGTATAAACAGTAGTTGTCACAACTCCGAAGCCGCTGACGAACAGCAGAGCGATCCACAGCCACTCATACTGTTGTCGCCGGTCTGCGGATTCTGAACATCATCCGAAGGCCTGGTGGTATCGTCAGACTTGGTAGGAGCGGCAGGTTTGGTTGCCTTCTGACCTTCTTCGATAGTCTGAGTCGTTACTGCAGAGCCACCGGCAGAATCAAAGGTTACGGTATAGTTTTTATTTCTTTGTTGTAACAGTCTTAGCTTTTGACCAGCCTGAATAAATCCTTATGGATTTGCCGTTAATCTTAACTGTCTTATAGGTGCGAACTCTTACATAATACTTTTTCTTGCCCGAAAGCTTTGAAATTTTCTTTGATACTGTTGTATTCTTGCCTACTGTTACGGTCTTAGCCTTGCTGAATTTACTTGAGGCACTGTACTGTACCTGATAGCCTGTTGTCTGTGTAGCCTGCTTCTTCCACTTTACTGTAAACTTCTTTGAACCTGCTTTAAGTGAGGAAATACTTGTTGCCTTTGGCTTGATTGTGAAATAAAGCGTCTTTGTTCCGCTGTATTTACCCTTAAAGGTAATCTTTACTGCGTACTTGCCAACATACTTTCTGCCTTTTGCATAAGACACAGTATAGTCAGTATTCTTAACAAGTGTCTTTCCTGTTCTGTCCTTAACAATAACCTTAGGTGTTCTAACCTTTCCGTTATATGTTAATGATGTTGCTTTAAGCTTTATGCTTGATGCCTTTGGAATTACTGTCGTTGAAAGAGTTTTCTTACATACCGAACAGTAATTTACTATCTTGCCGTTTGCTGTTGGGGTTGCCTTTGTTACGGTTTGCTTTGTGGTGTGGGCAATCTTAGCAATATTGCCCCAAGATGCAAGGTCGGTTATTTCCTTTGTACCGAGTACATCTTCATAGAACTTGCCACAACCTTCGCACTTGTAGTATGCTTCCTTACCGCCATCTGTGCAGGTGGCAGCTTTCGCAGCAACCAAAGTCAGATTGTGAGTGTGCGGTACAGTTTTGTAATATCCGCAGGTGTCGCAAACATTGTCAGAACCGTAATCGTGAGCCGCTTCGTCCTTTTTGTCGTGGCAACGAGAACATTCATGCCAGTGGTTAGTATCATCAGACTTCCATTCTGTGCCTGCGGTATGTCCGGGAGCCGGAATCTTCACACTGGTTTTATCGGTAATTTCTACCGATCCTGTTGCATCTGCGAACCACTTGTCACAGCCATCGCAGGTGTAGTATGCGGAATTGCCCGCAGTAGTGCAGGTGGCAGCTTTCGCAGCAACCAAAGTCAGATTGTGAGTGTGTTCTTCGTTTTTATTTTTGTAATAATATGTAACAACCGTTCCGTCCGAAACAATAGGCTTATTCAAGCCGTCAACCTTTATAAATTCATAATCATAAAGTGTTTTTGCCGGTGTTAAATCAAGCTTTGTGCCGTATGGCACGGTAAATGTTCCGCCGGCAGTGTTTGGAATTTCAGAGCCGTCCTCAAATTTATACTGAATTGAAACGGTTGTGTAGCGCTGTGTTTCCGTATTGTCGTCTGCAAGCACATTTCCGTTTTCATCGAGCACCTGAAATGCCACGGTATCGCCGCTCTTAAGCTGTGCATCAGACGGAATTTGATAAATAAGCGAGCAACTCTTTAAGCCTGAATTAAAGTCGCTTTTGATGTGATCCAAAGCACCGAGCGGCCAGAAATTTGCCTTATCATTCCAAACAGGAATGTCAAAGGTTTGTACTGTTTGAAGCGGATTCCCCGATGAATCGGTCGCAACGCTTCCGTCGGAGTGCTTAATCCACATTTTGAATTTTAATTGTCGTGCATTTTTATCTGAAATGTTTTGAATAACAGTTCTAAGCTCGATTTTTTTACCGTTCATATTAGTATTAAATCTGCTTTTGCTGTTGCCGCTCAAAAGTCGGTCATTGCGATTATATGTGTAATTATAATATGAACTTGTTTCAAGGTCGGTAAAATCAGACGGCTTTGAATAAGCGCCCGTATATTCCTTAACCTCGGGAGTTGCAACATAAAGGTCTACATCCTTAACAAGCTGAGACATTCGCTTGAAGCCCTGCAAACGGCAAACCTCACAGAATTGATAGTTTGTGTCTCTCATTATGCACTCATAACTTGAAACAAGCATTTTTGAGCCGTAAGCATTGCGGCAGGTATATGTGTTTCTAAAACCTAAAAGCTGTCGCCATTTTATCTTTTCCGGGTCTTCAACCGAGGAAAGATTGAGTGATTTAAGTTCCTTATCGTCAAGCAAATATCCGTTACTGTATTCATCACCGAGACCGAGCAAACCGTGTCCAAACTCGTGTGCAAAAGTTTTTGACGCACGATAACTGTCTGATGGCGAAATGAAATAATGGAAGCCGTATTCACGGTTATTATAAGCACCGCCGAAATCTGATTTTGTGTTTACAACCATAGCGAACTGAGCAATATAATCGTGAACATAATAATAAGGCTCATATTCCGAACCGGACGGAATTGTGTTTGGATCACACTTTTTTTTGATATGAGCATCGTGAATTTTCTCGATAAATTCAGGACCGATACATCTCTCAAAAATATGATTTTTCCACTGACTTCCGTGGAGATTATTAGAAATAACAGGCGAATTATATTTGTCGACTATAACATCAAAGAAGGTGCTTCCACCATTATCAAAAGTCGATTCGGAAGCTGTGCAAAGAGCGTAAACATTGAATCTGTCGGCATAACTGCGATACGGTTCATATTTCATAGCGTCCTGCCAAAGTCGTTTGACATCATTGATGAATTTGCCCTGCTGACTTTTTGTGTATCCCTCGCCGCAAACGACAACAACCATATTTTCCGTGTCGCTGCGTGTTTTTTGGATGGTATAAACAGGGATGGTAGGATTAGAATATTTTCCGTCATTTGAATACCACGGGCCGAGGGTGAGCTGAATGCTTTGCTCGGTGCTGACATTCCAATCGGGATTTGCGTCCTCGGCAGGTTCCGAAATTGTATAATCATCCTCTTGCTTATTTGGAGCAGAGCCGATATAAGGACTGCTTTGTGAGCCGCTGCCGGAAGTTGTAACAAAATATTCGGAATCGAGATAAAATGCAGGTCTTACGCCCAAATCGGAATACCACGGAGCATAACGACCGACCTGACCCGATGAACTGATATAACGCATATCGTGATTGCAATCGGTAACAGGAGTGCGAAGCCAATAAGGCCAAGCCATACCGTCATTATTATACGCAACATAATAACCTTTGAGATTTTTCCACACGGCATTAGCCTGCTTTACATCAAGAAGAAAAACCTTTTCGGTTGTAGTTTCAAAATATGAACTGTCGTAGTTTGCCACCGCTTCCGAAATATCGGTGTAGTATAACAAATCCGAATTTGCGTCTCCATCAACTATGCCCTTGTTGTATTCGGGATGAGAAACGAGAGAACGCTGGGTAACGGTTTTCATTGCCGCAATTTCAGATTTTGAAAAAGCGTTGAGAAAACCCGCTTTTTCGTTGTACGCTCCCACACCGCTTACATATCCGTCTTTCGGAGGGTTGCCGCAAAGCCAATCGACTTTGCCTTCAGCTGCGGTCGAATTTAACCAAGAACGCATATTGCTGTCTTTCCAATAGTTAGAACCGTAATCATCACGCTTATAGCTTCTGCTGTGTGATTTTGAATTGCTGTTGTCATTTGTTTTGGCATCATATGCAAGGGTGTCAACAATTTTGTCTGCAAGCATAAGCGGTCCGTTATTGTCAATGCTTACACATCGCCAAAGAATTGAGGCATTGTTATACGCGCCCATTTTAACATAGTCGCCAACTTTAATATCGGGCTTTGATGCCGCCTGAATGGTCATCGGCAAAACGGAGATTGCCATGCACAATGCCAAGAATATTGCGGTTATTTTTTTCGTCATTAAGGAACCTCCTTTATAAGCTATATATTTGCTTTTATTATATTGTAAGGTGTTATATGCGTCAATGAAAATCCACCTTATTCCGTGAAACTTACCATAGTGTTACATCCCTTTTTTTCAGCAATAATACCTGCTGGAAACTGATTTTCGCAATACATTTTATTTCACCCACTAGGTTAAACAAAATTTTGTTTTTTTACTGTATCATCATGCATTATCCTGTATAATGAAAGTATCAAAAGATAGGCGGAGGCAGTGCAATGAAGAAAATACACATTGAATTCAGCGATGAGCGGCTCATTACTCCCAGTGGTCTGGTATTCGTAGGGCAAATACTTGGAAAAAGCAGTTTTGTTAAAAAAATCAACCGTGCTCCAATTTCAAAAGATTATCTGCAGAAACAGATAAAAAATGGAGACGTGCTCCTCACCTATATTGGTATGCTCTGTCAGGGAAAACCCCAGTATGAGGCTGTCCGTGAAATGATGGATGACCCTGACTACTACAAATACGCATTAGGCATCTCCTATGCGATTCCTTCCGCCGAAACACTCCGTCAGCGTTTTGACATGATCGGGGATTCCCTGCGCAAAGACATCCAGCAGGCAAATGTCGACATGCTGCGTGAAATGCACATAGAGCCGACAGCCCTGGATAACGGCTTTGTTCCTGTCGATATTGATGTAACCCCCTTTTTGACAATTCGAAATCCAATAAGGAAGGCGTATCCCGTACCTACAAGGGTTTTGACGGATATGCACCAATTATGGCATATATCGGCACAGAAGGATACCTCGTCAATCTTGAACTGCGGATTGGGAAACAGCACTGCCAGAAAGAAACTCCTGATTTCCTGAGAGAGACCATTGAACTGTGCAGACAGCTGACGGAAAAACCACTGCTCATCCGGCTGGATTCCGGCAACGATGCATCTGAAAACATAGGCATCTTTATGGAAGAAAGCTATAAATACAACAATGTGTCTTTCATCATAAAACGGAATCCCAGACAGGAAAGTAAAGAAGAATGGCTGGAATCCGTCAGGGAATGCTGCCAGAATATCCAGCATCCACGTGATGGGAAAACTGTTTATATCGGACAGACCTTCCGGAATGTGACATATTCCCTTTCTGATAACGAGGAGAAAACTGTCGGAATACGCACAATTTATGAGATCACGGAAAGAACCATTGACCGATATGGGCAGTATTTTATCGTACCCGATATAGAACTGGGCACATACTGGACAAACACTTCCCTGCCAGACGAAACAGTCATTGATCTTTACCATGCCCACGGAGAAAGTGAGCAGTATCACAGTGAAATCAAGACGGACATGGATGTTGGAAGACTCCCGTCGGGAAAGTTTGAGAGCAACAAACTGGTGCTGGAGCTGACAATGATCGCATATAATATCCTTCGAATCATAGGGCAGGAATCGCTGAAAAAGAAGGATGCTCCCGGCCGGAAGAAAATACATCGCCGAAGAATACGTACGGTGATCAGTAATCTTATGCAGTTTGCGGGACATCTGACAGAACATGCCGGCCGTCTGGTGCTGTCCATTGGAAGGAGTAATCGCTGGAGATTTACTTTCAAGCGTCTTTATGACAGCTTTGCATTCATCACCTGACAACAGGTAGCTGAATATGGCAATGGCAGCTGCACACAAATGGTGCAGTCTTTTTTTGAACGCAAAATTATGCAGCATTTTCAAAATTTAGTATACAATAACAAATATGGCAAACTTCAAAAGTTCATCTGCGACATTGTCATAAAATTTAACTTCTACCATTCTACCAATACCTCGTCAAATTCCGATTTAACTTTCCATCAATTTAATTGCTTCATCAACAGATACACATGTAGCAAATCTCTTTGGCCACATCATATCATTATTATCAATTCCATAAAGTTCACCACCACCATTTGAGCCAATAATAATGTGACCCGGCAAAATTTCTTCAATTTCATAATCATCATTTATTTCTTGCAATTCTTCCAACGGATATAATATAAGCCAGGTTTCACCAATATCGCCTTCACCACCATTATGTTTTTTCATCAATTCTATGTAATCGTTTGGCAATACCACGTCATTTATTTTCTCTATAATTTCTCCAAAATAAGGCGAATTAAATTCAAACATTCCCCATTTTTCCATATTATTCACCTCGTCGCTAAATTCCGATTTTACGCTTTCTTAATCGGATGTCTAATTACAGTTTTCCATTTTTCTGGGGCAACCTTTCTTGCATCAGACATATAAATCTCGTGGTGCAACCTATCTTTGTTAATATCATTAACATATCCATTTTGTTCTAAATAAGTATCCATAAGCGCAACAGTTGCTGGCTCATTATCAAAAGAACCTATATGCATAATTTGAACGCATAATCCCTCATCAATCGTAAGATACTCTGCTGACGAACAATCGAGTTTCTTCTTTTTCGTTGCTGTTTCTACCGCCCAGTTAAAATCAACTTTAGAAATGAAATCAGGCAAACGAATAACAGAAATCCAGTTGAAAGCAGATTTATTTGTATAATCTACACCCACGACATCATCCTGCCACCAAAAACCTTCCAATGGCGGAACAACATATTCAAAAAAGCCTTCAATTTTATAATCGGTCTTGTAACTCATTTTTAATGTGTATGCAACAGCATATAGAATACTGATTGCGTGTTGATATGCCCCACCTTCTTCATTTGGATTGCCTTTTCCTCTAACTGCAATATAATTTGCCTTAGGTACATTTACAATCTCTGGTTTATTCTTAGGCATATAAAATTCTTTAAATTCTTTCTTAAAATCAAAAGCCATAATAACCTCCAAAATTTCAATTTTACAACAATACAAGCAGAAAATTATTTATCATCTGTATTTGTTTTATTGTTTTCCTTTTTCTTATGAGTCGAACCTAAGCAAAGAAATGAGGAACCAAGACATAACCATACTATAGCCATAGAATTTTCATTTCCACTCGCAAAGCCAATAGCTGAGGCTATGAAAAACAGAACTGATGCAATATAAAATAAGATTGATTTGTTTATTCCTTTTTTCATAAATAAGAATCTCCTCCAAATACCGATTTGATAAAATGAGATTATATCCACCATTCTGGTGTTAAATCGCCAAGCGTTACTATTCGCTCATTTTCATAATCCATCATTATCTCAATTTTTCGATATTCTTCTGGCATTAGCTGTGTCATAAATTCCCTGCAAGCTCCGCAAGGTGGAATGGCTTTTCCATCTCCATCAATAGCAATTACTCGTTTAATAGCATCCTCACCATTTGTAATCATATTGAAGATAGCATTTCTTTCGGCACATACGCCCAAAGTACACGCTGTATCTACGCACACCCCAACATAAATTTTACCCGATATAGATTCTACCGCAGCAGCAACTCCTCCTGCTTCAATAATTTTCGAAACATCTCGTGGTTTTAATACCTGTTTTGCTGCATCGTATAACTCTTCCCATTTATTATCCATAAATTTCAGTTCTCCTTTATAACTTTCGATTTATCTTTCTACTCAACTACACGCCAACTTCTTTAAAAGATTAACATAATATTTAAGCTCATTCAAGGAACTCAAATAAACACACAAGTGGAATACCTCAAATTAAGTTTGTTTATTTGAAATTGCAATATAACTGCATATAGAAATCAGGAAACTTATACAGTACAAAACAACCGCTCCAAAACTAAACATTACTTCTTCCAAATAAGTTAGTCCTGGCATAAATCCATATCCAGGAAGATTATTATAGTAAATCATCAGTCCTATGGATATAAGCAGCAGAATTAGTTCTGCCGAAAACAATATTCGCCAAAGTTTTTTTGTTTTCTTGCGAATGGTTATCACAAATAATATTATTTGAAATATTAAAATTACTATATATGTAATCAGTAGGAACAGTGCCATTACTATTTTTCTCCGTAAGTTCCGAGTTATATGATAATCCAAGTGAACATTAAATACAAATAAGGCAATAATGCCATAATCTCATTGAATACGAACAGCTTGCTTCCAATTTGAATCTTATACTTTGTTCTCGCTTTCTTATAGAAAAACACGCAGCAAATCGTTGTTGCAATAATATGTATTATTCCAATTATCAAAACCAGCCAATGCAATCTTATATTTTGGGACTTATTATCATATCCAGTCAGATCAAACCATATTACAATGAACCATGCAAGTAAGTCATTTACTAAATACGCAATAATAACAATTTTTTTAAAGAGTATTTTCATCAACACCGGTAATACTAATACAGGAAATATATCGGAAATTGTATTGGAGGTTTTTATCATGAGAAATTTTATCTTATCGTGTGAATCGACAACGGATCTGTCATATTCTTATCTGAATGAACGGGAAATTGCGGTCATTCCTTATACTTACATCATTCATGAACATGTATACGAGGATAACATGGAACGAAATCCAGATCTGATGCCAAAGTATTATAAGATGTTGGAAAAAGGGCTGCTGCCTACAACCTCCCAGATCAACGAAGCTTCCTATTATGATTTCTTTGAAGGACTGATACAGAATGGTGATGTGCTTCATATCACATTCAGCTCCGCCTTAAGCGGATCGGCAAATAATGCCTATCGTGCGGCGGCAGCAATAAAAAAGAACTATCCGGGAAAGCAGCTGCAGGTCATTGATTCTCTCTGCGGTGCAGGAGGGTATGGATTGTTAACGGACTACGTTGCCGATATGCGGGATGAAGGTCTTTCATTGGCAACAGCTGCCGACTGGATCATGAAGCATCGTACCTGTATCCATCATCAGTTTTTTACAACCGATCTCACCTTTCTGCACCATAGCGGACGGATCAGCGGCGCTGCTTCCCATATCGCATCGATCCTGAACATTCATCCTCTGATCCGGCTGGATCAGAACGGAATGGCAGATGCCTATACAAAAGTCCGTGGCAAGAAGCGCGCCGTAAGAGAGGTGATCTCTGAGATGGAATACTACGCAGAAAACGGGACAGACTACAATGGAAAATGCTTCATCTCCCATGCTGCCTGCCCCGAGCTTGCTTATCTGTTAAAGAACTCCGTCCTACAGACATTTCCGAATGTCACCCATCCGGTACGCATCTTAAATGCCGGTACAATTACCGCATCCCACTGCGGTCCCGGCGCTGCCGGACTGTTCTTTCTCGGGCGCGAACGCCCGTATTAATTTAATATTCATCCGGTACAAGTACCTTTTCAATCTCTGCGATATAGTATCTGTGATAATCCTTATCCGGATATACCTTTGCTCCTTCCTCAGGATCAGCAAAGGTAGCAGGATCAATATCTCCTTCGCACATTTTTCTGCAAATGAGTGTAATGCCTGCCTCCTTGATAACCGGAACATCACCACAGAAATCAAGGGTGATCCCTGCTCCTGCAAATTTATCCGCTACATCCTTACCGGATGTTCTTCCGCAATAAGTCAGTGCCTTTCTGTACTCTTCCGGAAGCACACAAACGGAAAATTCCTTCTGTTCATCGATAAACTGCTTTGTATATCTCTGTGGGCGGATATAAATCGTTATAACAGGCTTTGACCAGAATTCACCAAAGGAACCCCAGCTTACTGTCATCGTATTTGCCTTTTCATGATCTCCTGCAGTTACAAGTGCCCACTTTTTGTTGATCATTTCGATCAGATTTCCTTTTAATTCCTCTGCATTAATTTCTTTCATCTTGATAATACCTCACTTTTCTGATTACTCAATTCCTGAAGTGTTTACTGTAACAGAAATACATCCTGATACAATAATGAGGCACTGATCATTCTCAATGCCTCATTGCAAAATCGTATGGTACACTGGTATTACCAGCTGGTTTTTGGCTCATTATACCTGTCTCTTATACACATCTCCGAGCCCACGAGACTACGCTGCATCTCGT
>ENA-OZSK01000118-OZSK01000118.1-human-gut-metagenome-genome-assembly--contig:-NODE-118-length-18630-cov-4.302073_pt1 | contig 18630 bp, 15 predicted proteins | sample MGYA00244117_ERZ653956 | MGnify/ENA primary metagenome ERZ653956 (study PRJEB26926, sample SAMN06164473) | human gut metagenome | biome: ENVO:00009003; feature: ENVO:2100002; material: ENVO:00002003... | reverse complement strand
TACGAGATGCAGCGTAGTCTCGTGGGCTCGGAGATGTGTATAAGAGACAGAAGTAGCACGTATAGACAAATGGCTGTGGGCGGCGCGCATATTCAAGACGCGCTCCATAGCAGCCGACGCCTGCAAGAACGGACGCGTCATGCTGGGCGGAGTGACCGTGAAGCCGAGCCGCACGGTGAAGGTGGGCGATGTGGTGAGCGTGAAGAAGCCGCCAGTAACCTACTCGTTCAAGGTTCTGAAGACGATAGAGCAGCGCGTGGGCGCTAAGCTCCTGCCGGAGATTTACGAGAACGTGACCGACCCGAAGCAGTACGAATTGCTCGAGATGAGTCGCATCAGCGGTTTCGTAGACCGCGCACGCGGCACGGGTCGACCGACGAAGAAGGAGCGCCGCGCACTGGATGCGTTCGCCGAGCCTGCCATGTTCGGCTTCGACGACTTCGACGACGATTTTGATTTCGACGAGTAGCGTTTCACAACGGATAAATATTGTTTTACCACGGATTCAGAGATTGGTATTAACAGCGGATTAACAAATGGCAATCGTTCTTTTGCCACTTAAGAGGTAGTGTAAACTGAACTGTAAGATAGTTCTGTCTACACTACCTCTTAAGTTTTTCTCACCGCTCGCGTTCGCCGTCCAATCAGATTGCGTTCGCCGTCCAATCGGATTGCGTTCGCCGTCCAATCAGATTCCGTTCGCTGTCCAATCAGATTCCGTTCGCCGTCCAATCGGATTCCGTTCGCCGTCCAATCGGATTGCGTTCGGGTGACGATGACTTTTCGTGAGGCTTTTACAGCGAAAATACGAAAAAGAAGGTGGAACAACGAATGCTTTTATTCACCCAAAAACAACGACAGCAAAGACTCTGCCACACTTGCGGCGGAGTCTTTGCTGTCTTTCTAAGAGCCAAATTACTCACGTAATCGTTCCTAAATGACTATCAAATTCAATAGGTTAGTAGAAAATACATGTTTATGAATACATTATTTGTTGGAAATGAACATACAGGTTTACACTCCGTCGTCCTCGTCTTCGAGTTCGTCTTCGCTTGCAGTGTCGAGCTTCGTGTCCTTAGCCACGCTCAAGGCGCCCAGCCGTGACACTTTCACTACGAGCGGTTCGTACTCGTCGCTCATCTTGTCGGGCGAACCGACGCTTGCCGCAAAGCGCAGACAGTCGCCGTCAACGCAGTCGAACACCACTCCGAGCAGCGCTCCCTTCGAGTATGTGTCGCTGATGTACTGCGTGAAGTCGGTCTTGAGGAACGTGCGCTCGAAGAACACCGACCCGTCGCTGCGCAGTATTCTCACCGAGATACGGTTGTCGTAGTAGCTGTTGCCCTGCTCGTCGTAGGTAAGGGGCAGCGTGTTGTCCGACTTGCGCTCCACGCACACCTTATATGTTGCGCCGAGCCACTCCACGTTGCGCTTGTCCTCGTAGCCGCTCATGGCCTGCGTCTGCTTCTTCTGCACCTTGGCGCGCTTGTGCACTATTATGTTGTCGCTTTTCGGTTTCTCCGCACACGACGCCACGAGGAGCGCCGCAGCGCATAGTGCCGCGCAGCGGATAACTTTCTTTATGCAATTAGTCTTTTTCATGCGAGCAAAGGTATAAAAAATATTCCACATACATATAAAATACGCTTGCACATTCAAATAAAAAACGTACTTTTGCAAATAAACAGAAATTAAACGGAATGTGAACTGTATTTAAACCAGAATCGACATGAGAAAGTTATTGTTTATATTTTGCATGACTGCCGCCGCAATGATGGTTTCGTGCGGAAAGAAGCAGCCGAAGACGCCCGAGCCGGCTAAGCCGACCGAGCAGGTGGAGCGCATAGACACGACGGCTACGCTCGTGATGCAGATACAGAAGTGCTCGCGTCTGTACACCACGGAGTATCAGGTGCACAAGATTGTGACGCACGACGACGATATAAAGCTGAAGGGCAAGCTCTTCAGCAAGAATTACAACATAACGTTGCCGCTCGGACAGCGCAAGGTGGCTATACCGATGGAGGCTACGCTGAAGGCTTACGTCGACTTCGCCGAGTTCTCCGCCGACAACGTGCGCCGCGACTCTACGCACATCGAGCTTATTCTGCCCGACCCGCGCATCGTGCTCACCTCGTCGCGCATCGACCACAACGAGATTAAGGAATATGTGGCGCTCATGCGCAGTAACTTTAGCGAGGAGGAGCTGCAAAGCTACGAGATGCAGGGCCGCGAGGTGATCATCCACGACATTGCCAACAGCGACATCACGGAGCGTGCGCGCCAGAGTGCCGCCAACGCCATTGTGCCCATTCTCAGACAGCTGGGCTACAAGCCGCAGAACATCACCATCTCGTTCCGCAAGAAATTCACGCCTGCGGATGTAGAGGGCATCATCAGCTCAAGTTCTGTAGAGAACAAGGGCAACGCCACACGCCGATAGGCTGACAACGCAACACATTACTCAACTCTTTAAAAGGCAAAAGTATGGAGACGAACAAACAGAACCGAGAGAAGCAGGATATGCCGAAGCTCGAAAAGATAGGACGCAGCGTAATGGCTGCGCTCAAAAAGGTGCCTGCGGGCGTTTGGCTGAAGCTGGCGCTCGTGCTGATAGTGGTGATTATCGCCGTGAAGCTGATTGTAGGCGTGAAGAAAGGACTCACGAACAACAACACCACGCTGCCCGAGATAACGAAGAACGAGAAGATAGACATCACGCCCACGCTGATACGCTCGATAGAACAAATCGGCGAGTGGTCGTTCCTCGAGATTGACGACGAGGAGATGGTAGACACGCTGCGACGCGGCGTGTTCTCGAAGAGCGAACTGGTGCGCATCTACTACGGAACGCTGCGCATCGGCTTCAACCTGAAGGAGACGCGCGAGGGATGGCTCGCCATGTCGGGCGATACGCTCGTGGCTAAGCTGCCGCCTGTGAAGCTGCTCGACGACAACTTCATCGACGAGGCGCGCACACGCTCGTTCATAGCGTCGGGAAAGTGGACTCACGCCGACCGACAGGCTATGTACTACCGCGCTGCGGAGAAGATGCGCCGCCGTTGCCTCACCGAGAAGAACTACCGAAAGGCGCGCGAGAACGCCAAGGAGCAGTTCGAACAGCTGCTCCACTCATTAGGCTTCGAAAAGACACGCGTGGAATTCTAAATAGAGATATGCAACAACAGATTATCATTTCAAACGACATAGAGCACGACTTGGCGACAGCCGTCGCCGAGTCGGAGCACGACCGCGTCTTTGTGCTCACCGACGACACTACGCACGAGTGCTGTCTGCCGAAAGTGGCGGCGCTGCTTGCGCAGTACGACGCCGTGCCCATCACCATTGCTCACGGCGACCAGCATAAGACGCTCGCTGCGCTCGGCGACGTGTGGACAGCGCTGCAGCAGGGCGGCGCAACACGCCACTCGCTGCTCATAAACCTCGGCGGCGGCATGATAACCGACCTCGGCGGATTCGCTGCCGCCACGTTCAAGCGCGGCATCAACTTCATAAACATACCCACAACGTTGCTCGCTATGGTAGACGCAGCGGTGGGAGGCAAGACGGGCATCAACTTCGGCGGACTGAAGAACGAGGTGGGAGCGTTCGCCGACGCACGCTTCGTCATCATAAACACCTGCTTTCTCGACACGCTCGATGCCGAGAACCTCTGTTCGGGCTACGCCGAGATGCTGAAGCATACGCTCATCAGCGACGAACGCATGTGGGCTGAGCACGTCAACTTCGACCTCTCGCAGCCCGACCTCGCCGAACTGCAGCGCATGGTGGCTGAGTCTATCGCCGTGAAGGAGCGCATCGTGGCGGAAGACCCTCACGAGCACGGCATACGCAAGGCGCTCAACTTCGGTCATACCATCGGTCATGCGCTGGAGGAGTTCGCTCTGCAACAAGCCACACCTGGGAACAGACCGTTGCTGCATGGCTATGCTGTAGCCTTCGGCTTGATTGGCGAGTTGTATATGAGTGCACGCAAAGCTGGCTTCCCCACCGAAAGGCTGCATCAGACGGCACGCTTCATACGCGAGAACTACGCTCAGACGGAGTTCACGTGCAACGACTACCCCACTATGCTCAACCTCATGCGCCACGACAAGAAGAACACGTCGGGCGTAATCAACTTCACCCTGCTCCACAACATCGGCGACATACGCATCAACCAGACTGCCACCGACGAGGAGATATGTGAAGCGCTCGACTTCATCAGAGAGGGCTATTGACAGAAGGCAGAGCAGCAGGAATTCAACAGGAATTAATCCTTTACCGAACAGGATTTTATCCTGAACATAACGGAGAATACTCGGAACATAACAATAATATAATGGAGAAAAACTTTTCTCTACGACTACTTAATACTGGATATTATGAATATAGACAAGATAAAGGAAGTGCTCTTGAAGCGCGACGGACTCTCTAACACACTCGGCATGGAGTTCATCTCTACGCCCGACCCCGACACATGTCAGGCTCGCATGAAGGTAGACGAGCGCAATCGTCAGATTTTCGGATTCCTCAGTGGCGGCGCATCGCTCGCACTTGCCGAGAACCTGGCTGGCGTAGGCTCGCTCGCTCTCTGCCCGAACAATATATGTGTGGGCATCAACATAAGCGGCAGTCACGTGAAGGCGGTGCTCGACGGCGACACCGTGACCGCTACGGCGCACATTCTGCACAAAGGAAAAACGCTGCACCAGTGGCATGTAGACATACGCAACGGGGCTGGCGACTTGATTTCGTCGGTAGAAGTGACCAACTTTGTGATGAACAAACCGAAATAGAATGAGCTACGTATATTTCCGACTGCCACACTCTACGCACATTTTCCGCAACCGACTCACAACCGAACCAGAAGAGATTGCTTCGCTCGCCGAACTGAACGGACGGCGCGGCTTCGTAATCGCTCCGTTCGCACCGTCGGAAAGCTGCCCCATACTCCTGATGCCGACGGATTGGGAGGAAGTGGAGCTATGCTCGAAGAAAACGGATTCGTGTTCAGACCAAGCGATGCTGAACGCCGACAGCAATGTGTCTGCGATGCTCATTGACGCCGATTACGAGGAGGAGCGCGAGCGTTACGCCGTCGACTTTCACAATTATCACGGGCAGCTTTCCGCAGGCGCCTTCCAGAAGATTGTGCTTGCACGCAGCGCACGACTCACAGCGACGGAGCAGATTTCGCCGCTCACGCTCTTTGCACGCGCCTGCCGTAGATATCCGCGCATGTTCGTCACGCTGTTCTCAACCGAGCGTAGCGGAACATGGATTATCGCCACACCAGAAACGCTCATCGGCGGCACCAATGGTGCAATGCACACGATGGCACTCGCAGGAACAATGCGTCTGAGCGGCGCAAACCTCGACTTCGACGTGGAAGGTGGCGCTATAGGAAAGGACGATATCCACTGGAGCACGAAAAACATTAAGGAACAACGCTGCGTTGAGACGTACCTCACGGAGTGTGTGGAGCAGTTCAGCGACGATTTCTCCGTAGACGGACCCTACACCGTGCGTGCCGGCGACCTCGTTCATCTGCGCTCCGACATCCGTTTCAGCCTCAACAACTCGGAACATCTCGGCGATCTCATCAACGCTTTGCACCCTACTCCGGCGGTATGCGGTATGCCGAAGGCTGCAACACGCGACTTCATTCTGCAGAACGAGTCGGGAGAACGCAGCTACTACAGCGGCTTCACCGGACTTATCGACCCCACAGGCGACACTCGTCTTTTCGTTACGCTGCGCTGCATGCAAATAGAAGGAGGCACGGAGAGCGTCGCTTACCGACTTTACGCCGGCGGCGGACTGCTTAAGGACAGCGAGTGTCAGTCGGAGTGGGAGGAAACAGAGGCTAAGATGAACACTATGCGACAACTGTTCAAGCATATATAATAGTAATGTACAGCAACAAGGAAAACATAAACATACTGACATCGCTGCTCATTGAGTGGGGAGTGACAGACGCTGTGGTTTCTCCGGGCAGTCGCAATGCTGCCATCGTGCATAACCTCAATGAATGTGGTACAATAAACTGCCACCCTATCACCGACGAGCGCTCTGCGGCGTTCTACGCTATGGGCATGGCTATCTGCACGAAGCGTCCTACAGTGGTATGCGTCACGTCGGGTTCGGCTCTGCTCAACACGGCTCCGGCTGTGGCAGAGGCTTACTATCAGCATGTGCCGCTCATCGTCATAGCTGCCGACCGACCGCAGCAATGGATTGACCAACTCGATGGTCAGACGCTGCCACAACCCGACGCTCTCAATCGCTTTGTGCGCCGCAGCGTGTCGCTGCCCGAGCCTCGAAACGAAGAGGAGCGCTGGTATTGCAACCGTCTTGTGAACGAAGCGATGCACGCTGCCACTTTCCGCCAGCCGGCTCCTGTGCTCATCAACGTGCCTATCACCGAACCGCTCTTCACGTTCGACACAACCAAACTGCCCGAAGAGCGCCGCTTCCGTATGCTCGACAGCGACGTTACTCTCACCGACGCCACAATAGAGGCTCTGCAACAGGAACTCTTCAAGGCGAAGCGCCCGCTTATCGTGGTCGGACAGACGGCTGCCGACGGCTTCGGTAGTTCGCCTTTCGACATCGGCGAACTTGCCAAACACTTTGTGGTTTTCGCCGAACCTCTGTCTAACAGCAGCAGCGAAACCATTCACTTCGACGAGGCTGTCAGACGCTTGACAACCCACCCCGAACAGCAAGACGGCGAGTGCGACGACGCAAGTCGCTACGCTCCCGACTACATTATATACATCGGCGACACATTGGTGAGTAAGGCTACGCGCCGCTGGCTGCGACAGACACAGGCCCCGTCGTGCCTCATCACGGCAGACCCGCTGAATGCGTGCGACCCGCTGATGTCGTTGCGACACATCGTGACATGCAGCAACGCCGACCTAAAGCTGCTCATGCCTGCGCTCTGCGACATTTATACACACAGCGACCGCTACGCCGATAACGAAGCCGCATGGCGCAACGAAGAAAGCCGTAAGAAATACTGGAACGATTGGAGAAGTCTGCTCGGAAAGTGGGCAGACCATGCCGAAAAATACGAGCCCGTATACTCGCAGATGGCTGCTGTGAGATGCCTGGAGCAACAGATAGAAAGTGCATCCGTACGCATCAACACCCACTACGCCAACAGCACCGCCGTGCGCCTCGCCTGCATCTACGCCAAACATTATGTCTGGTGCAACCGCGGTGTGAACGGCATCGAAGGATCGCTGTCGACGGCTGCCGGCTTCGCCGTCGCAAGCGACGACCTAAACGTCTGCATCATCGGCGACCTTAGCTTCTTCTACGACCAGAACGCGCTATGGAACAGTTGCGTAGGCGGCAATCTGCGCATCCTGCTGCTCAACAACTCGTGCGGCGGCATCTTCAAGCAGCTGCCCAACCTGCACAAGAGTCCGGTGGCTGACACCTTAGTAGGCGCAAGCCACACGACAACGGCGCAAGGCATCTGCGCGCAGAACAATGTGGAATACATCTCGGCGCACAACGCAGAAGAAATGAAACGCGGAATAAGCGAACTTCTAACACGCAAGGGCAATCGCCCCGTACTTCTCGAAGTATTTACGGATGCAGCGATTGATGCTGAAATACTCAGCAAATACTTCAGGGGATACACCTAATAACAGTCTTTATTAATAAATACGTACGTCGGCAATAACCATGCTGCCCACGGCTTCGTTGATGCGCTTCACCAATTGGGTGCGCATCATCGTAAGGTCCTGTCGCAGCGCCGGACTGAGAATCTTCACGAACAGCGTTTGGTTTTTTATGAACTTCTCGCCGGTATAGCGCGCAACGCCGGCGCCGACAACCTTTTCCCAAGCGTCGATGGCGCGTCGCTGCAGCAAAGGCGTCTCCAGTCCTTCGCGTCGCAGATACATATTAAGCAAGTCGCTGATCGACTGCACGTCACGTCTGAACATACACGTTTATTTATTAGTAGGTTGGTGAGCTACAATCTCGCCGCCCTTAACATCGAACAACTTATAGTCGTAGCTAACACTGTCGAGAATGCGGTCGAGATGCTCGCGGTTGGTGTCGGTAATGAAAATCTGTCCGAATCCATCGCCCGACACGAGCTTTACAATCTGCTCCACACGATGTGAGTCGAGCTTGTCGAAGATATCGTCGAGCAGCAGCAGCGGCGTTGTCTGCGACGCCGTACGGCGCAGGAAGTCGAACTGCGCCAGCTTCAGCGCCAGCACAAACGTCTTTGTCTGTCCCTGCGAGCCTTCGCGCTTCATCTGATAGTCGCCGAGTAGCATCTCCAGGTCGTCGCGATGCACGCCATGCAGCGAGTAGCCCACCGCACGGTCCTTGAAGCGGTCGCGCTGAATGACATCGAGCAGCGGACCGCGCTGAGCATGCGACACATACTTCAGCGACACCGTTTCCTTACAGTCAGACACATGCTGGTATATGCGTTGGAACACAGGCACGAGTCTGTCAACGAAGTCCTCGCGGGCTCGGAATATCGTCTCGCCATGACGCGCCATCTCCTGCTCCCAAATGTCGAGCAATGCGGGGTCGGGTTCCTGCTCCATCTTCAGCAAAGCGTTGCGCTGTTGTAGCGCCTTCGTGTAGCTGTTGAGAGCATCGATATACGTGTTGTCGTATTGCGAAATTACGATATCCATCAGTCGGCGCCGTTCCTCGCTACCGCCTGCGATGAGCGTCTGGTCGGCAGGCGAAACGAACACAAGCGGAATGAGTCCGATGTGCTGCGAGAGTCGCTTATACGCCTTTTTGTCGCGCTTCAGCTGCTTCTTCTGTCCGCGTTTCATGCCGCAGTAGACCGCCACCGGTTCGTCCTCGTCGGTAGCATACGCAGCGTCGAGCATAAGAAAGTCGGCGTCGTGCTTTATCACCTGCGAGTCGATAGGATTGAACGCACTACGGCAGAACGACAGGTAGTAGATGGCATCGAGCAGATTGGTCTTGCCCTCGCCATTACTGCCGAGAAAACAGTTGAGCTTGGGCGAGAACTCAAGCGAAGCCTCCCCGATATTCTTGAAATTGAGTATGGATAAATTGCGTAATATCATGTAATTATATACCCTGTAGACCCGTTGCGGGTCACTGTTATAACTGTAACAACACGTTGTATTACTGCAAAGTTACCCCATTTATTATTGAAAAAAGAAAAAAAGGTGGAATAAATTTCAATATGTGAGATAAAATCAGTAATTTTGCTCCTCGCAATGTGTCACATTGCAGACTATAAACCGATAAAAATAAAAACAAAATAACAAATGACAAACAAAATTGATTTTGGTGCTAACTCTCACGTAGAGAAGACCAACAACAAGGAAGATTTCTTCTTGAAGTTCAAGAAGCAGATAATCACAGGTGTAGTAGTAATTCTGCTCGTTGTAGCAGGCGCTATCCTTTACAACGTTTTCGTGGCTGGTCCGCGTGAGGACAAGGCAAGCACAGCTATCGCAAAGGGCGAGCAGTACTTTAACGAAGAGCAGTTTGACAAGGCTCTCAACGGCGACGGCGCAGGCTACGTTGGTTTTGTGAAGATCGCAAGCGACTACAGCAGCACCGACGCTGGAAACCTCGCTAACCTCTACGCAGGTCTTAGCTTCTACAACCTCGGCAAGTACACAGAGGCTGTGACATACCTCGAGAAGTTCTCTACAAAGGGCGACGCTATGGTAAGCCCGACAGCTACTGCTGCACTCGCTAACGCTTACGCGCAGACTGGCAACGTAGACAAGGCAATCAGCACTCTGAAGAAGGCTGCCGACATGGCAGACAGCAAGGCTGAAGACGTTAACAACAGCATCTCACCGACTTTCCTCCTCCAGGCTGGTAAGCTCCTCGAGAGCCAGAAGAAGAACGATGAGGCTCTGAAGATCTATCAGGACATCAAGAAGAAGTACGTAAACTCTTCTTTGGTACAGAGCTCAGAGATCGACAAGTACATCGAGCGCGTTTCAGAGTAATCGAATAACCAAATATGGCTACATCACTCCATAACCTCTCACAGTACGACATCACCACCATCCCCGACGCAAGCAATATGTGCTTCGGCATCGTGGTGGCTGAATGGAACGAGGAGATAACGGGCGCTCTGCTCGACGGAGCCGTCAAGACTCTCGAGAAGCACGGCGCTCTGCCCGAGAACATTCACATCAAGACCGTTCCGGGCAGCTTCGAGCTTATCTACGGCGCTCACCAGATGGTGCTGCACGGCGGCTACGACGCCGTAATCATCCTCGGCAGCGTGATTCGCGGCGAGACTCCTCACTTTGACTACATCTGTCAGGGTGTAACGGCAGGCATCGCACGCCTCAACACAACAAGCGAGATACCTATCATCTACGGCTTGCTCACCACCAACGACTTGCAGCAGGCGCTCGACCGCTGCGGCGGCAAGTACGGCAACAAGGGCGATGAGTGCGCTATTGACGCTATCAAGATGGCGAAGTTCTAAAACAAACGTTTTTAATAACATACAGAAAAGTCCGACAAGCAGATCCTTCGGGAACGCTTGTCGGACTTTTTATTTAGTATAATGCCGCAAATCATGCGGCATTATACAGCTATTTATGCTGCACGATGCGCTCTTTACACTGCTCCATGAGCCACTTCGGCGTACTCGTAGCACCGCAGATGCCCACCGTGCGCACGTCTTCCGTAAACCACGACATATCTATCTCGTCGGCACTTTCTATCTGATAGCTGCGCGCATTGACGCTACGACACTCGTTGAAGAGCACCTTTCCGTTGCTACTCTTACGACCTGAGACGAAGAGAACGAGGTCGTGACGCGAGGCGAACGATGCGATGTTCGGCATACGGTTAGCCACCTGTCTGCAGATGGTGTCGAAGCTGCGGAACGTAGCGCCCTCCTCGATGTGCTGCTGAATGTAGTTGATGACACGATGGAAGCCATCGAGCGACTTTGTTGTCTGCGAGTAGAGATATATGTCGCGCGAGAAGTCGAGCTTCTCCACGTCCTCCACCTTCTCTACCACGATAGCCTCGCCTGCGGTCTGCCCCACAAGTCCCAGCACCTCGGCGTGTCCGCGCTTGCCGAAGATAACTATCTGCGCATCGGGCGCCGTGTCGTACTGTCGCTTGATGCGGCGCTGCAGAGCCAGCACCACGGGGCACGTAGCGTCGATTATCTCTATGTTGTTCTGCTTCGCCAGAGCGTAAGTCTCGGGCGGTTCGCCGTGAGCACGCAGCAGCACCTTCACGTCGTGCAGGCGGCGCAGATCGTCGTGATTGATAGTGATGAGTCCCTGCTCGTGCAGTCGCTCCACCTCCATACCGTTGTGCACGATGTCGCCGAGGCAGTAGAGCTCGTTGCCCTTGGCAAGTTCCTCCTCTGCCTTCTTTATGGCGGTAGTGACTCCGAAGCAGAAGCCACTACCCTCGTCTATTTCTATTGTCAAATTCATTCCGTCAGAATTACTGTCGTAATACTTCTACGTTCTTTATACCTTATTATTATACAATACGCCGATTGTTTATATGACACGCCGATTATAATACGATACCTCGCAGCACTATTCGGCTACAATCTTGATGGTTGTCTTCGGCTGTTTGGGATCGTTGGTTATCATCAGCACACGCGGTTTAGAACGCGCCGTCTTCAGCTGTCGTTTCTCCGCCGTCACCTTCAGTTTAGCCGACTCGCCGGGATGCAGCGTCTGCTTGTTGAGCGACACCTGCAAGCCCACGGTGAACATCTGCAGACTCTTTATCTTCAACACCGACTTGCCGTCGTTGCGTATCACTATCTCGCCCTTCAGTTTCTTCTTCTGGTCGAAACGGCCGAGGTTGAGTTCTGTGGTAGAAAGGTAGAGCTGCGGCGCGTTAGCAAGCTGCTGCGCCGTGAGATTGTCGAACTTAGGCAGGAGCACAGCCGAGATGCCTATCTCCTTCTCGCGGTTCACCTTGTCGCCGGGGAAAGCTCCGAGGAACACCGATGTCTGCGTCAGACCCATATCGTCGAGCTTGCGCGAGTCGAGCGTCATGGTGATTACACCGCCATGACCAGGCGCAATGTTAGACGGCGACACGTCAGCCTTCAGATATTCAGGCAGATGCATCACCACGGGCTGCACAGCAGCGCTCGTAGAGTTGAAGATATGTATCTTCTTCTGCGGACGGTCGCCGCGGTTCACGTCGTCGAACTCCACGTCGTTGCAGTCAGACTTTATGCTGCCCAGCATGAAGTTGTAGTTGCCGCCGTAGTCGACCACCTCGCGCACCACGCTGCCACGCACACGCAGCAGGAGCGGCTTGTCGTCGCCCTCGTTGTATATGCCCACGAGTTTGTCGAAATGGCCCATAGTGGCAGCATCGTACATGATGCTTATCGTGAACTTCTCGCCTGCTGCTATCGCTTCTCGCGGGAATGCCACGTCGGTGCAGCCGCAACTGGTGCGCACATCGGTGATGCGCACGGGCTTGTTCGACTTGTTCTTCACTTCAAAGTCGAAAGTGGCAGGTGTCTGATACAACACCTGTCCGCAGTCGATTATCTGGTTCGTCGCTACAATGCTCTGCGCCATGGCTCCGAAGAACGGCAGTGCAAGCAGCGCTACGCTTATAAATATCTTCTTCATACGTATGTGTTACTTTTCAAAGTGTGTGTGTTATCTGTTCTATTCCACGCTCAGCGCTACAGCCTTCGTGCGTGCGCCGAATTCAGGACTGTAGGCGCACTGTACGGTGCAGGTACCGGTTTGGTATGTGCCCGCGCGGTCTACGTAATACTCGGTCTCTACGACGTGCTTTCCCTTAGAAAGACGGTCGAAATAATAGTTCGTAGCGTTGTCCTTCGGCTCGCAATAGCAGCCGTCGCGATAGCCCGAGAGTTGTCCGAGCGGCTCAAGACAAGCCGCACGTCGGTCGGCAAGCTGCACAAAGTCGTAGTCGCGGTCGGCGTTTATGACGATGCGCACGGTGATGCGGTCGCCTACTGCGAGTGTTTCGCCATCTGTAGCTATGCGTTTGCCGTTCTTCAGCACCTCGCGCACTACGCTCATGCCCTCCGCAGCGTCAGCAACATCGGCTGTGGGCTGCACGAATTGCGCGTAGACAGCGCCCCATGACGTGCCGTCGGTTTGCTTTTCGATGCTCAGGGTCTTCATCTTTTCGCCTGTCTTGGCTGTCTTAACGTATCCCATGCCCGCCGTAGCCTTCGGCATGACGAGCGTCTGTCCGTTCAGCTTCAGCACAGCCATAGGCTTGCTTGCGCCAAGTGACTCAGCGTTGCCACCGAAGAACGCATACACCGCATTCACGGAGTTGACAGGCGTGTCCCAAGCCTGCGTACGCTTCGACTGCAGCAGCCATTGCTTCATCTCGTTTACGGTCTGAACGTCGGCAGGAGCAACCGACTGCAATGCCTCGATAGCCGCAACCTGCGACGGAATGCGGTAGTCGAACCATGAGTAGAGCGCCTTCGGCGTGTCGAAGTATCGACCAATTGGCGCCTTGTATACTGTATATTCCTTTAGGCTCTGCACCATGTCGCGAGCCTCAGCGGCGTAGTTGTTGCCGGCAAGCACAACGGCTGCCACGCTCTTTGCGTAGATGGAGAACTGCGATGTCTGCTTGGCGAGCAACTTCAGAAGGTAGGCGGCGTTGTCCTTCGCCGTGCCCTTCAACTGGCGCTTCTGCAGTGTCACGGCGTACAGATAGTCGACAGCCAGTTCGCTCGGACGCAGGTTCTTTGCGTCCTTGCTCGCCTTCATCGCCTTCACTTCCTGTGCGATATACTTGTCCATGAAGAGGAACGCAGCGTCAATCATGCTGCGCGCTTCGGGCTGCACGCCCACCATCTTGTCGAGTCGGGCGAAGGTTGTGAGCACGCCCATCGTCATGCTCGGCGAACCAGCCATGCCTTTCCACCACGAGAACGAGCCGTCGGCGTTCTGCAAGCGCGAGAGTCGTGAGAAGTTGTCGGCGAGTCGGTATGCTGTCTGCGACTCGTCGAAGTAGTTGGCGAGCATCTGCTTCTGTTCTGCCTCGCGTGTGGCGTCCATGAGCCAAGGCGCTTCGCTCAGAAGCATCTGCTTCAGTTCGGCGTTACCCTCAAGCTTGCTCTGCAGCGACGTAACATTCTCGGTTGTCTTTGCCTCAGTCTTCCATAGGTCAACGGTCTTGCGAATAACATCCGACGAGTTCATCAGCGAACGGCTGATTGCGTTGGCGTAATAAGCCGAGGCGAGCGAGACGGCGTTGTCGCCCTCCGCTGTTGCCATCGACGGCAGCGCCTGTATCATCAGCCACTCCGGCGAGTTGGTGTACTCCACCGTGAGGCGGTTCTTCTTGTCAGCCACAGCAAAGAGCTTCGTGAGGTCGATATCGAGCTTTCCTGCCTCGTTGAGCGTGAACGCCTGCGAGTTTGTGACGAGTTCCTTGTCGGGCAGAACGGGCAGATAGTGCTGCTCGCCGTCGCTGAAGCCACGACCCGACGCCGTAACACGACACACGAGCAGACCGTCGTTAGCTATCTTCGACATATCGAATGCGAACTTAGCCACTGCTGTTTCGCCTGCCTTCGCCGCAAACTTCACATCCTTATGCCAAACCTCCTTTTCGGTCTCGGGATTGAGGAACGTGAGGCGTGCCGAACCTCTCACCTGCTTGTCGGAAGTGTTGAAGATGCGCGCCGAGAGCACACCCTTGTCTGCCTGACGCACGAAGCGCGGCACGTTGGGCTGAATCATAACGGTCTTCTTCGCAACGGATGTTGCGGCGAGTGTGCCGTTGTTCATCGCCTCGTCGTGTGCGAGGGCGTAGAACTGCCATGTGGTGACGCTCTCGGGCAGCGTGAACTGCAACTGCACGTTGCCCTTGTTGTCTGTGAGCAGACCGGGATAGAAGAAAGCCGTTTCGCTCAGGTTCTGACGCGTCTGCGCTGTGGAAGTAGTGCTTTGAGCCTTGCCTTCTGCGCCTGCATCAGCAGAGCCAGCGGCTGACTCGGCAGGCGCTTCCGCGTCTTCCAATGCCGCATTACGGTTAGAATCGTACGCAGCATTGCTACTCATCAGTTTCTCTTTCTTCACGCCAGAGACGGCAGCCTTTGCAAACATCTTCACGTTGTCGGAGCGTGAGGCTGTGCAAACTTCGCCTCTTCCAATATATCGTGCAACGTCGTAGAAATGGCTGAAGTCTATCTGCGGTTCGTACAGGAACTTCATGGGCATCTCGCTGTAGACGAACATATTGCGGTTGTAGAACGCTCGCCATGAGAGCCACGGCACGTTGTTGTACATAGGCAGACTGAACTGCAGGCTGTGCGGGCGCAGCTTGTCGAGCGACTTGTCGTAGAGCGTAGCCATAAGCTGCGCCTTTGCCGGCGTGCCATCGGGGTTGGTGATGTTCAGAGTCCAGGTCTCGCGCTGTCCGGGCACGAGTCGGTCGCGGAAGGTGGTCCACTTTATGTTGAGATGCGTGTCGGGCTGCGGGCGCTCAATGCGCTCGGTGTGCTGATAAGCCTTGCCGTTCTTCACCCAAGCCACGGAGAGCGTGATGCCGTCGCCCCACTCTTCCTTATAGGTGATGGAGCGTGTGCGCACTTCGTTGCGCAAATCGGTTCTGCCGTCCTCTATCACCTTATCGCCGGCGATGAGTGTGTAGACAACATGCTGGATGCTGTCGGTAGATCCCAGTTGTATGAAGACAGGCGCTGACTTGCTCTTGAACTGGCGCGAAGAAACATAGAACCAGTCGTGTGTCTCTACCGGCGCGCGGCGGTCTTGCAGCGTGAATGTGACGAACGACTGCGTCAGAGTGTCTGTTCCGCAGTAAGCCACGATGCGGTGACGCATCGAAGCGAGCGACTTTCCGTCTACCTGCACCTCGGTGTTAGCCTTGCAAGTGTAGCGGTCGTTGTCGATATAATAGGTTACATCGCCGTCGATGGGTTCGCCGGCGTTGTTCAGATAAGCGAACTTAATGGTGTGCAGGTCGTCGGCGAGTGTCAGTTCGGGCACGTCGCAGGTGAGCAATGTCGGGCGGTCGCTGTACGGGAGAGCCGTTTCTGCGCTCTGGGTCTCGCCCGAAACGTCGGTCACGTGAGCCTCAACGTCGAATGTGAAGTAGCGGTTGTGGTGTTCGTCGTACTGCTCGGGCACCACAACGGGCACCTTCACCATGAAAGCTCCGTCATTATCGGTCTGCGCAACGCCGCTGTAGACTGTCTCCGTGCGAGCGTCTGTAGAAGCGCAACGCCAGAAGAAAGACGGACGGCGCACAACCTTCACCTCCACCTTTGCGCCCTGCACAGGCACACCGGCAAAGCTCTTTGCCTTGGCAGCGAGGCGCACGGTGTCGCCGGCTGCATAGCGCGACGCAGTCTTCTCTATCTCCACGCCGAACGTGGGGCGCTTGTATTCCTCGACGGTGAAGTTGTAGTACTGCACATTGCCGTAGTCGCTGCGCAACGTGTAGACACCGTTCAAGCCGTTCTGCGGCAGAACGAAGTCGGCTGAAGCCATGCCATATTCGTCCGTAGTGACACTCTTCGCAGCAACCTCCTTACGGTTGGCGTCGCGCAGCGTGAGCGTCATGGTCTGCTGCTTCTGTGCCTCGGCGTGCTGGTCGGCGCCGTAATACTTATAGGCGATGGCAGCTACGTGCACGGTCTGACCCGGTCGGTAGATGCGGCGGTCGGTATAGATAGTTGTCGAGGTGGTCTCGAAATGAGTGCGGTTATAGTAGAATCTTCCGTTTATCGGCGTAACGGGGAAGGCTGTCTCGTCGGCTGTAGATATAGAGTAAGACACTGGTTCGCGATTGCCGAAGTCGACAATCACCTCGCCGTTGGCGTCGCACTCGTAGTGCTTCGCCTCAAGTTTCTCGCCCTCGGCGTTGTTCTTCACGAAGTTCATCAACACCTTTGCGCCGGGCACAGCTTCGCCCGTCGTAGCGTTGAGCACAACTACGCGATAACGGTTGCCGGGCAGCGTTTCGATGAGCGGATAGATATTGCAGACGCGCAAGATGCGGCGCTCGACGGGCACGCTGACGTTGTCGGTAGAGAGTTCGACGAGATAGAAGCCCGAACGCAAGCCTGGAATCTCAAGCGTGTCGCTCACGGTCTTGTAAGCCGGCAGTCCGACATAGCGGCGCGTCGTGACCTCGCGCATCGAGAGGAAGTCGTCGGGCTTGCCCTCCGTGCTCTGGATCTTGAAGCGCCGGTAGTCCGACTTCTTGGGCAGGCCGCCCTCGAAGACGACCATCGAGGCGACCGTCTCCGAGCCCTGGATATGCGAGATATCGAAGCACTCCATGCGGTAAGGCATCTTCTTGAGGCCGAGGTAGTGGCCGAGCTCGCGCACGGCGCCCATCGTCTTCTCGTCGGCCTGCTTGATGCGCGCGGCCTCGTCGGCGAGGTATTTTGCCGCATTGCTCTCGGCCATCGCGACGATGTCGCGCTTCGTGCCGCGCTGCGGCAAGAGGAGCTGCACCTTCGTGCCCTGCTTCTTCTCGGTCAGCCAGCTCTCGAGAAGTGCCTGCTCCGCTTCGGCGATGGCCATCGGCAGCAGGATCTCGCGTGGCACGAAGGCCGCGCGATGGTAGTACTGCGAGAGGAAGGCGGCGAGGATGTCGCCATCGCTCTCCTCCTCGCTGCCCTGCAAGAGGAAGTGCTCGCGACCGATCATCTTGCCCGCGCGGATGAAGAAGACCTGCACGCAGACGCCGATCTCCGAGCGCGCGAGGCCGATGGCGTCCTGGTCGCCCGCGCCCGTGACGATGTTCTGCTTCTCCGCGATCTTCTGTACGGCGCGCAGCTGGTCCCGGAGGCGCGCCGCCGTCTCGAAGTGGAAGACTTCGGCCGCCTGCTCCATGCGGACCTTTAGCTCGCGCTCGACGTCTGCCGTGCGCCCCTCGAGGAAGAGCAGCACAGCGCGGATCATCGCCGCATAGTCCTCCTCGGTGACCTTGCCGACGCACGGCGCGAGGCAGCGCTTGATGTGATACTCGAGGCACGGCCGGTCCTGCAGGTGGCGGCAGGTGCGCAGCGGGAAGAGCTTGCGCAGGAGCTTGAGGCTCTGGTGCACGGCTGTGACGTCCGTGTAGGGGCCGAAGTAGCGCGCGCCGTCCTTTGTCACGCGGTGCGTCAAAAAGACGCGCGGGTACGCCTCCTGCACCGTGACCTTGACGTAAGGGTAGCTCTTGTCGTCCTTGAGGCTGATGTTGTAATGCGGGCGGTGCTTCTTGATGAGGTTGCACTCGAGGATCAGCGCCTCGACCTCGGAGTGCGTCATGATGATCTCGAAGTCCGCGATATGTGAGACCATCGCCTTGACCTTCGGCGAATGGTTCTTGTTGTGCTGGAAGTACTGCCGCACGCGGTTCTTGAGGACGACCGCCTTGCCGACGTAGATGATGCGCCCATTGGCATCCTTCATGATGTAGACGCCGGGGCTGTCCGGCAGCAGCTTGAGTTTCTCCGCGACGATGTCCGTCAATCGCTCACGACCTTTCTGTTGAATTTCATTCCATTATACCGCAAATCCTCATGCAAATCACTAAGGTTTCCATTGGATTCCGCGAGGGGATGGCCAGAGGCATTGCATTTCCACGGGGCATGTGATAAAATCAAGG